>MDTG01266984.1_pt1 | contig 11760 bp, 12 predicted proteins | sample 811421 | NCBI WGS metagenome assembly MDTG01 (sample SAMN05326645, study PRJNA326480) | marine metagenome | isolation source: seawater | place: Pacific Ocean: South East | collected 2011 | reverse complement strand
TTCAAAGTGAGGTAAATGTAGGATCAGAGTTTTCATTCACTCTTACTCGTACCTCATTTAATGAATTAAAAGGAGTTTAAATTTTGCTATTTTTATCAAAAATAAAATTGTGGGGAGCAAAAACAAACTCAAACGATTTAAGGAGAACGAGACTTTTTCCAATGTAATTCAACCAGATCGTCTTAGCCTTATGAATAGTGACTTTTCACTTAAAGGAAAATGGAATTCTGAATTTTTTAAAAATGAGGCCCCCATTGTTTTAGAACTAGGTTGTGGTAAAGGTGAATATAGTTTATACCTAGCTGAGCATTATCCATATAAAAATCATATTGGAATTGATATAAAGGGAGCACGCTTTTGGAGAGGTGCCAAAACTGCTATAGAAAAAGATTTGAAAAATGTTGCTTTTCTAAGAATTCAAATTGAGTTGATCAATTGTTGCTTTGCTAGAGGCGAAGTTGATGAAATTTGGATAACCTTTCCAGATCCTCAAATTAAGTTCAAACGCACTAAACACTGTCTTACTCACCCCAAGTTGTTACAAGACTATAAAAGAATAATCAAAGCAAACGGGATTATTCATCTTAAAACAGATAGTGAATTTTTATTTGGATATACCCTTGGAACATTAACTCAGATTGGAGAAGTTCTTTACGCTCATCATGATATTTATAGCAATACAGAAGCACCAAAAGAGGCTACAGCAATACATACATTTTATGAACAAATTTTTCTAAAAGATAATAAAGCCATTAAATACATTCAATTTCGATTGTAAATGATTGAACAAAATTCTTTTTTTTCAAAAGTTTATGACGTGGTACGACAGATACCTCAGGGCAAAGTAACCTCCTACGGCATGATAGCAAAATACTTAGGAGCTGTAAGAAGTGCACGGATGGTAGGATGGGCTATGAACGCTTCACATAATGATACAACTATACCCTCACATAGAGTTGTAAATCATAAGGGATTATTAACTGGTAAGCATCATTTTGGGGGAACTGATATAATGCAGCAACTTTTAGAAAATGAAGGATTGAAGATCAAGGAAAATCAAATTCAAAATTTAGAGTGTTTTTTTTGGGATCCCCAAAAAGAATTACCTCCTCTTTAAGATCAATTGTCTTTCTATATTTAAACCATAACAGTATATTTGTAACATTAGTTAAGTGTTCATGAAAATTACAAAGAAAGCCGTTCTTAATGCACTAAAAACAATTTCTCTTCCAGGTGAGGGAGAAAATATTGTAGATAAAGGAGTGGTGTCTAATATTATGATTTTTGGAGATCAGATAGATATTGATCTTCAACTTAAAAATCCAAGTTTACAGGCTCGGAAAAAACTAGAAGTTATTTTACTAAAAACACTCCACGAAAAAGTTTACGAGAAAGCAAAAATTAATATCAATACAAAAATTGTAGCTCCTCAGAAAAGTATTGAAACAATTAAGGGAAATCCTATACCAGGGATTGAAAATATTATTGCAATTTCATCAGGGAAAGGAGGTGTTGGTAAATCTACTGTCACTGCTAATATTGCTGTCACTCTAGCTCAAATGGGTTGCAAAGTAGGGGTTTTAGATGCTGATATTTATGGTCCTTCCATACCAACAATGTTTGACATGGAAGGCGCTAGACCACTTTCTGTTGAAGTTGATGGGAAATCTAAAATGGAGCCAATCAAAAACTATGGGGTTAAGGTGCTTTCTATTGGTTTTTTTACCAAACCTGAGCAAGCAGTAATCTGGAGAGGTCCTATGGCATCAAAAGCTTTAAATCAAATGATTTTTGATGCAAATTGGGGGGCACTAGATTTTCTATTAATTGACCTGCCACCTGGTACAGGTGATATACATTTGAGTATAGTGCAGTCCTTACCTATAAGTGGTGCTATTGTCGTCAGTACTCCCCAAAATATTGCCTTATCAGATGCAAAAAAAGGAATAGCAATGTTCCAACAGAAAAATATTCAAGTTCCAGTCCTTGGTGTCATCGAGAACATGAGCTATTTCACTCCTGCTGAATTACCTAAAAATAAATACTACATTTTTGGAGAAAGAGGTGCTGAATATCTAGCCAAAGATAAAGAAGTACCCTTTTTAGGATCATTGCCCCTAATACAAAGTTTAAGAGAGGCTTCAGACTATGGACGTCCTGCTACATTACAGGAAAATACCACTATTGCAAATGAATTTATTCACATTACCAAAAACCTAGTTTCACAAGTTATAAATAGAAATAAAAGTTTACCACCTACAAAAGCAGTAGAAATTACTAATTTAGTTGGATGTGAAGCTGTAAAACCTTAATTATGGACTCCAAAGAATTAGAATCAAAAATACTCCTAGCTTTAGAAGAAATTAGACCCTTTTTAAAGTCTGACGGAGGAGACATTTCTCTAGTTTCCATTAATGATGAGAAACATATTAAAGTTCAACTTCATGGTGCTTGTGTTGGATGTACTGTAAATCAGATGACTCTAAAATCTGGAGTAGAAATGACCATTAAAAAATATGTTCCTCAAATCGAAACAGTTACCAGCATAGATCCAGAATAGTAAGATGAATCAAGATATTAAGATCCATCTAATGGATCGAGAAGGTAATTCTCACCAATTAACCGCTCCTGTGGATATGCAATTAAACCTTATGGAGCTCTGCAAAGCATATGAGTTTCCAATAGAAGGCACCTGTGGTGGAATGGCATTATGTGCCTCTTGCCAATGTTATATCAACAGTAATCACGAGCTTCCAGAACGTTCAAATGACGAAGAGGCCATGTTGGCAGAAGCTTTCCATGTTAAAGAGAACAGTCGCTTGGGCTGTCAAATTTATTTAACCCCTGAATTAAATGGCCTTAGTGTAACCTTAGCGCCTGAAGAATGAAAGGAAACTGAATTAGTAATCTAAATATTAAAATGAAGCGGCATACCTGCGCCTTGTTTGACCTTGATGGGGTCATTGTAGATACAGCAAAATACCATTTCTTATCATGGAAAAAAATAGCCTCTATGTTTGGTTACGAGCTTACTCTAAGTGATAATGAAGAACTAAAAGGAGTAAGTCGTTCGGATTCTCTAAAAATTATTTTAAAGTTGGCTCAAACAGCTTTGGATGATTCAAATATAGAACGTTACTTGATTCAAAAGAATGAAGATTATCTAAAGCACATTGAAGATATCAATCCGCAAGATATTCTCCCTGGGATTTTCGAGACCCTCACAATTTTAAAAGAAAAAAAAGTGAAAATAGGGTTGGGTTCTGCCAGTAAAAATGCAAGTATAATTTTAGATCGTTTGGAGCTTACTTCTTTTTTTGATGTCATTATCGATGGAAATCAAGTCGATAAAAGTAAACCCCATCCTGAAGTATTTCTTAGGGGAAGCGAAGCTTTAGGAGTTAACCCCTTACAATGTGTAGTTTTTGAAGATTCTTCCTCAGGAATTTTAGCAGCTAAAGCTGCAGGGATGACAGCTGTCGCCATAGGAGCTTATGAAACCTTTACAAAACACGATTATTGTTATCCCAATTTTTTACCTTTAGTTCAAAGAGGTTTAGGTGAATTGTTTTAATCTTAATAATCTAAAATTTTAAAGCAACAAAAGGATAAAAGATGAAAAAAACGTATTTCAAGATCGATCCTTGGAAAATAGTAGAAGAAGATTTTGACCCTAATAAGGTCAAAGCTTCCGAAAGTATCTTTAGTTTGGGGAATGGTGTAATGGGACAACGAGCTAATTTTGAAGAACAGTATTCGGGGGATAGTTTTCAAGGAAGTTATATAGGCGGAGTATATTATCCTGATAAAACCAAAGTTGGCTGGTGGAAAAATGGTTATCCCGAGTATTTCGCTAAAGTACTCAATGCACCTAGTTGGATTGGTATCCATATTACTATAGGAGGGGTACCTCTTGATTTAAATCGTTGTTTGGAAGTTTCTAATTTTAGAAGGGAATTGAATATGAAAACAGGAATGTATACCCGTTCATTTGAAGCTCAACTTTCATTAAGCATTAGAATTGGAGTAGAGGTGAAGCGTTTTTTGTCAATGAAAGAAGGTGAATTGGGAGTGATTCGTTACCAGATAAATGCACTTCAAGGTCCAGCGGATATAACCTTTGATTCATTTATTGACGGCCACGTCAAAAACCAAGATTCTAACTGGGACGATCCCTTTTGGACTCATATAAATAAAATCAGCTCTAAAGACATGATTTTATTGCACTCTAAGACCTTAAAAACAGAATTTGATATTGCCACTTATGCCAAAACTCAAGTATTTGACGCACAAGGTAAATCCTTGGGTAATTTCAAACCATTTGAACAAGACTATCGTATAAGCCAGACTAAAAATAACTTTCTGGAAGAAGGCAGCTTCTGTACTCTTTTAAAATATGGTGGTTATATTAATGGTATAAATCATAAGCCAGCTGATTTTGAAAAAGTTGCTAAACAGTTAGTTGAGCAATTTTCTAAAAAGGGGTTTGCCGCCTTGGCAGATGCACATCGAAAAGCCTGGGCTAAAATTTGGGATCATTCCGATATTCAAATTAAAGGGGATGAAAAAGCACAACAAGGAATTAGATTTAACATCTTTCAACTCAATCAAACATACAATGGACGTGATACTAGACTTAATATTGGACCAAAAGGTTTTACAGGTGAGAAATACGGTGGGAGTACCTATTGGGATACCGAAGCGTTCTGCCTGCCCTTTTATATGGCAACCAAGAATCAAAATGTAGCACGTAACCTTCTTAAGTACAGGTATGAACATTTGGATAAAGCCATTGAAAATGCTGAAAAACTAGGTTTCGAAAAAGGGGCAGCACTTTATCCAATGGTAACCATGAATGGAGAGGAATGCCACAACGAATGGGAAATAACCTTCGAAGAAATACATCGTAATGGTGCCATCGCATTCGCCATATTCAATTACGAACGCTTTACAGGTGATCTAACTTATATTCCGGAAATGGGGCTTGAAGTCCTAATTGGAATTGCCAGATTTTGGGCTCAACGTGTCAACTTTTCTGAGTATCAAAAAGCTTATGTTATACTAGGAGTAACAGGACCAAATGAGTATGAAAACAATATCAATAACAATTGGTATACAAATTATCTTGCTCAGTGGTGTTTACGTTTTACTTTTAAAGAAATTTCAAAAATCAAAGTGAAACACCCCAAGGATTGGGAAAGGATAAAGAAAAAGGTTTGTTGGGAGGAATCCGAGACAAAACAATGGATCGAGATTGCAGATAATATGTATTTTCCAAAACATCCAGAAAAAAAACTTTTTTTACAACAGGACGGATTTTTGGATAAAACATTAACCTTTGCAAGCTCATTAAGCCCAGAAGAAAGACCTATTAATCAATATTGGTCTTGGGATAGAATTTTACGATCTCCATTTATAAAACAAGCAGATGTTTTACAGGGGTTTTATATTTTTGAAGATCATTTCGATAAAGAAACATTAGAACAGCACTTTGATTTTTATGAACCTTATACTGTTCATGAATCTTCACTTTCCCCATGTATTCACTCCATATTAGCAGCACGTTTAGGAAGAACACAACAAGCTTATACTTTCTATCTTAGAACTTCTCGTTTGGATTTAGATGATTATAACCGAGAGGTGGAAGAAGGCTTACACATTACTAGTATGGCAGGTACTTGGATGAGTATAGTAGAAGGTTTTGGTGGAGTTCGTGTAGTGAAAAACAAACTGCATATCGACCCTATTCTTCCTATATCTTGGAAGGAGTACCGATTTAAAATTAATTTTAGAGGTACTTTAATTGAGGTGAAAGTAGCTAGAGATGGAGTAAATTTTTCACACTCTAACCCACAACTTTCTCTTTATTTTAAAGGGAAATTAATTTCAACCTAGAATTTTTAATATGAGGTTTCTTTTTATTCTTTATTTATTTACAATACCTACTCTTGCCCAAATAGAAAGAATAGAACCACCGTTTTGGTGGGAGGGAATGAATGATAGCACCCTTCAAATTGTGCTTTATGGTCATGAGATAGCACAATATAGCGTTAAATCTGAGGGAATGAATTTAGTTGATGTCAAGAGAGTAACAAATAAGAATTACCTCTTTTTAAATTTTGATTTTACAGATCAAAAGGCAGGTGAATTCACAATTAATTTTTACAAGGGGAAAAAGGAAATATACACCATTCCATATGAAATTAAAACCAGAGAAAAACGTGCAATGGTCTCAAGCTTTGATTCCTCAGATGTAATTTACTTACTGATGCCTGATCGCTTTGCAAATGGTGATCCTTCTAACGATTCGCACCCAGATTTAAAGGATAAACATAACCGTTCTGATAAAGATGGACGCCATGGTGGTGACCTTGAGGGAATCATTCAAAATTTAGATTATTTGAAAGAATTAGGGGTTACGGCCCTTTGGTCTACTCCACTTTGTGAGGACAATGATCCTCATGTTTCCTACCATACTTATGCCCAAAGTGATGTGTATCGTATTGATCCACGTTATGGTTCCAATCTAGATTACAAACGTTTGGCAAACGGCCTTCATAAAAAAGGCATGAAACTCATCATGGATTTTGTAACCAATCATTGGAGTATTGAACATTGGATGGTAAAAGATCTCCCTACGGAAGATTGGATTCATCAGTTTGATATGTATACCAATACCAATCACATAAAAGAAATTCATTCAGATCCCTATGCTTCAAAAATTGACAAAAAAGAATTACTTCAAGGGTGGTTTGTTCCTTCTATGGCAGACTTAAATCAAAGCCAACCATTACTCCAAAAGTATTTAATTCAAAATGCATTGTGGTGGATTGAATTTGCTGGTGTAGATGGATTTCGAGTAGACACCTTTCCTTATAACAATCCAAAACCTATGGTAAAGTGGATTGAAGCCATACGTAAAGAATACCCAAATTTCAATATAGTGGGTGAAGGGTGGATGCATAATAGTATTCATCTTTCTTATTGGCAAGAGAAAAGTGTTATTGCTGCCATTCAAGGATTTAATTCAAAGTTGCCAAGCGTAATGGATTTTACATTAAATGATGCTCTAGTAAGAGCTTTCAGTGAACGAAATAATTATTGGGATCAGGGCATGATACGCATTTATAAAAATCTACAAAATGACTTTTTATATTCTAATGTAAATAACTTAATGATTTTTGCTGAAAATCATGATACCAACCGAATCAATGATTTTTATCCTGAGTTGAAAGATTATAAAATAATTATGTCGGTGTTAATGACTTTGAGAGGAATTCCACAAATTTATTATGGAACAGAGGTTGGAATGACAGGAAAAAAAGAAAAGGGTGATGGGGATATCCGAAGAGACTTTCCTGGGGGTTGGCAATCAGATAAGCAAAATGCCTTTAAAAAAGAGGGGCGTACCTCTTTGCAGGCGGCTTATTTTAATTTTACTAAAAAAATATTGAATTGGCGTAAGTCTAAACTGGCCATTCATAATGGAAAAACGTTACACTATGTGCCTGAAAACGATGTTTATGTGTATTTTAGATATACAGAATCAGCACGTATTATGGTGATTGTCAACAATAGTCTCGAAAAGCAGAAGCTATTCTTAGATAGATTTAAAGAGGGATTGGCAGGAAAAACGAAAGGTGTTGAAATCCTTACAAATTATAAAATAAAATTAAATGAAACCCTTGAAGTTGATCCAGAAACTGCATACATTATTGAATTAAACTAAAATTATGAAACCTTATTTCACAATCCTTTTTGGATTTTTAATCTTATGTTGCCAGTTTCCTAGAGAAGAGGCTCGAAAACCTAATAAAAAAAATGTAGAGGTAAAATCTCTCAAACCAATATCTGAAGATATCATTTCCCATTCAGTTTTATATGAAGCTAATATCCGACAATATTCTAATGAGGGGACTTTCAATGCCTTTGCTAAAGACTTATCTGTACTTAAAAAATTGGGTGTTAAAATTCTTTGGTTGATGCCCATTAATCCTATTTCAAAAACAAAGAGTAAAGGACCCTTGGGCAGCTATTATGCAGTATCTGATTACAAAAAAGTAAATCCTGAGTTTGGAACTTTACAAGATTTTAAATCACTTGTAAAAAGAGCCCATGAGTTAGGTATTTATGTGATTTTGGATTGGGTTCCCGGACATACTGGTTGGGATCATCATTGGATTAAAGAGAAGAGCGATTATTATTTAAAAAATAAAAAAGGCGAAATCATTGATCCTATTGATTTCAGAACAGGGAAATCTTTTAATTGGACAGATGTAGCTGACTTGAACTACAAAAATCTTGAAATGCGAGAAGAGCTTCGTCAAGCTATGGTTTATTGGGTAAAAGAAGCTAATATTGATGGATATCGAATAGATCAAGCTTACGCAGTTCCTCAAGAATTTTATGACAAGACGATTCAAGCTTTGAGGGAAGTTAAACCTATATTCCTTTTAGCGGAAACTGATATTTATCACCCTGGAGGCATTGGATTGGTGAATAAGTTTAATGCCACTTATGACTGGCCTGGACATCATCTTTCTAAAGATGTTGCTAGAGGACTTAATACGGCTAATGACTACCACCTTCATATGAAAAGAACTCAAAGGTTATATGGTACAGAAAATATTTTGGTTAATTTTATTTCCAATCATGACGAAAATTCGTGGAATGGAACAGTAAAGGAAAGTTATGGAGAAGCAGATCATACCTTTATGGCAATGAATTACACTTTACCTGGAATGCCATTGATTTACTCTGGTCAAGAGTACGACTTAAATAAACGTCTACATTTTTTTGAAAAAGATAGCTTTCCAAAAACTACCGGAAAAACTATGGAGCTTTTAATTCAGTTAGGTGCATTAAAAAATAATCATAAATCTCTAGCTACTGGTTCAAAAGCGGGTTCTTATAAGCGAATCAATACTACCAAAAACAATCAAATTCTTGCGTTTGAACGAGAAAAAGGTGGAGATACTCTAGTAGTTGTGGCTAATTTAAGCAAAGATTATGTTCAATTTACTATGCCTTACGAAGGAATGTTTAAACGTTACCAAGATTTCAATTCCAAAATACTATCCTCTTCTTATCAATATGACATGAAGCCTTGGGAATTTTGGATTTTGATTAAATAAATTTTTACCGTTTCTTCCTTCAATTTTTTTTAACTTAAAAGGAAAAATGAGTAAGCAAAAATTGAGTTTATTTTTAGTTCTCTTTGTTATTATGTTAGCATGTACTCCTCCTAAAACCCCACTTGTTATTGGTCATCGTGGAGCCAAGGGTCATCTTGCTGAAAACACCCTTCCTTCCATTTCAAAAGCAATCGAATTAGGGGTCGATGGTGTAGAAATTGATGTGTTTCAATGTGCAAGTGGAGAATTGGTCGTCTTTCACGACAAAACTTTAGAAAAACTTACTAATGCCACGGGTTATATCGAGGCCTTAGATTTAGATTCTATCCAACGGATTGAGGTATTGAATGGTTTTTCTATTCCAACGCTTGGGGAGGTCCTAGATTTGATCAAAGGACGTATTTTTCTTAATATTGAACTCAAAGGAAGTCAAACGGCACTAAAGACCGATAAACTGTTAAAAACCTATTTTAAACTTGAGGCTTGGTCTCCAGATAAGATATTAATATCCAGTTTTAATTGGCAAGAACTTAAAATATTTCGAAAAGTCAATCGGGAGATTTCCATTGCAATACTTACAGAGGATGATCCTTTGGACGCTATTCCCATAGGTTTAGAGCTAAATGCAGTAGCAATTAATCCAAATTATGAAAGCCTCAATTCTGAAAACGTATCTAAAATTAATAAGGCAGGTTTTAAGATTTATCCATGGACAGTTAATACACCTGAAGATATTAATCGAATGATTATTTATGGTGTGGAAGGTATTATCACAGATTTTCCTGAACGAATTCGAAAAGCTGTAAATTAATTTAAATAAAGTATTGCTCCATTTAAAATAGTCGCAAAACTAACCCAAGCAAAATAGGGATAAAGCATAAAAGAAGCCTTTCGGTCAATTAGATGAAACCAAAAAATACTTCTTTGAATTAAAACACATAAAATCAAAATTATAATGAAGCTCAGTAACGGATTTTTAAGTCCAAAAAAAACTAATGACCACAGTCCATTAAAAATCAATTGCACCATAAAGTAGTAAATGGCTGTTTTTCCCCAAAAATGTCTTTTACCGTAAAACCAAACGCGACCTATAGCAATCCCCATTAAACTATAGAGTAAGGCCCATACAGGTCCAAATATCCAATTGGGAGGCGAGAAAAAGGGCTTTTCCAAATTGGCATACCAAGTGGGTATAGCATCTCTAGTCACATAACTCGAAAGGAAGCCTAGTCCAAGAGAAAGCAAAACTCCCAGAAGTGAGGCAAGGACCAATTGAGGATTTAATTTTTTAATAGCTGCTAAATCTAGAATAAAATAATCATTTCTAACGATAATGGAATATAACATTCCATTCTAAGCCCTATATTTGATAATTCATGGATGCGAATTCATTTATTTCAAATACAACCAACCCTGTAGCTTATCATTCCAATTGGGAAGCACCAAGCAACATTGCTTTGATAAAATATTGGGGAAAAAAAGCCCCTCAAATTCCAAATAATACCTCTTTAAGTTTTACACTAACTAAGAGCGTTACTCAAACCGAAGTTACTTTTAAACCTCTATTGTCAGGGAATTTTGATTTTAGCTTTTATTTTGATGGAGCTTTAAAGTCAGAGTTTAATGATAAAATTCAAACATTCTTTAAACGTATTGAAATCTATATCCCTTGGATAAAACAGTATAAGTTAATTATTAAGAGTCAGAACTCTTTTCCACACAGTAGTGGAATTGCGTCTTCAGCTTCATCGATGGCAGCTTTATCTCTTAATTTGATGGACTTAGAAAGGCATTTGTTTCCAAAAATGGAGGAGTCCTTTTTCTATCAAAAAGCGTCGTTTTTAGCTCGTTTAGGATCTGGAAGCGCTTCAAGAAGCATCCAAGGACCTGTTATGCTTTGGGGTAAAAATGACACTTTCTCTTTTTGTTCAGACCAATACGCGCTCCCTTTTGGTGAAGATTTGCACCCTGTTTTTAAAAAATTTCAAGATGCTATTCTCATAGTAGATAAAGGATCTAAAGTAGTTTCGAGTACCCAAGGACACTATTTGATGCAAAGTCATCCCTTTGCAGCAAATCGATTTTTACAAGCAGCATCAAATTTGGAGTTTTTGGCACCTGCAATGAGAGCAGGGGATTTAGATGTATTTATGTCAATAGTGGAATTGGAGGCCTTGTCTCTACACGCCATGATGATGACCTCAAGCCCCTATTTTATTTTAATGAAGCCTAATACTTTAGCAATCATTGAAAAAATTTGGACCTTTAGAGCAACAAAAAAAGTGCCTCTGTGCTTCACCCTAGATGCAGGAGCTAATCTTCATCTGCTTTATCCAATGGAATTCAAAAAAACTGTTAATTCATTTATTCAACAGGAGCTGGCTGTTTTTTGCCAAAATGGACAATATATTCTCGATCATGTTGGTCTAGGCGCCAAAAAAGTATAACTTAAATTTAAAAATTATTTGAGTATTTAAAACATATTATAATTTTGTTTAAACTCTCTTGTTCAGTCTATGAAGGGACCCTTGTTTTTTGCTAAAATTTTATTATTTGGAGAATATGGAATTATTAAAGACTCTAAGGGGCTTTCAATACCATACAATTTTTATTGTGGATCTTTGAA
>MDTG01033954.1_pt1 | contig 11760 bp, 10 predicted proteins | sample 811421 | NCBI WGS metagenome assembly MDTG01 (sample SAMN05326645, study PRJNA326480) | marine metagenome | isolation source: seawater | place: Pacific Ocean: South East | collected 2011 | reverse complement strand
ACCATCCCACCAATCAATTGAACATCAAAATGTCTCATCCCTAAAACCCTTTTACTTGCTTCGCGAACTATTGCAAAAGCTTTTACGAGAGAATCATTAATCAAATCCTTTTGTCTTATAGGATTACTCTCATTAGTAATAGTTGACTTGAGATTGTTTGTTTCATCTCGTAGCTGTTCATCACTTAAGTTTGAAACTTCAGTCTCTAAAAGATTTATCTCTTCAACTAATGGCTGATATCGCTTTAACTTTCGTGTATTAGGATCTCCCAACAAAAGCTTTAGCATAATTTGTTTTACCTCATTAAATATCTCTTGATTTTTATTATAAAATAAGTAATCAAAAACTACTAGAATTAACGAAAAAAATTTCGACAAATCTACTATAATATACTAGATTATTACGGGATTCTGAATGATTAAATATTGAGTAAGAAAGTTTTTTTAAAGGAAAAGATTATATTAATCAAGCACAGCAAAGGGGCTTTCGGATTGCGACAATTTGGCTTAGGACCCAATCTACTGCCATGCAAAGGATTGACTAAGCTTAAAACTTTTTTAGATCAAAACACTACATGGGCTAAAAATAGACGAATAGGCGATATAAAAAAGTGCCTTGCCAATAGTGATGTAATAATAAGTATTTGGTCAAATAATAAAATTCTTGGATTTGGTAGAGCTTTAAGTGATGGCATTTACAGAAGCGTACTCTGGGATATCGTGATTGATAGTAATCATCAAGGAAAAGGTTACGGAAAATTAGTAGTGAAATCCCTTTTAGAATCAGAAAAGATTAAAAAATCTGAAAGAATTTATCTAATGACTTCTAATCGTAAAGATTTTTATTGCCAACTTAATTTTAAGGAAGTTCAGTCTCAAGATCTTCTAATAAGAGATTATTCTAATGCATCCCCAAATACAAGATATTTTGAGCAAAGATAATTATTAACTGCTGCGATCAATGCCCCACATAACCATGCAATATAAGGATTTTGCACTATTGCATTGACAATATTGATTATCAGAGTCATTTCTAAACCACCAATTATATAAATAATCATAAAAACAATAAAAGTATAGTTAAACCTTTTTTTTCTTGTTTTAGTAAATATCCATTTGCTTGAAAAATAAAAAGAATTTGCCAAGCCAATTAAATAGCCTGAAATACTAGCAAAAGTAATCTTAAAAGTTAAATAATAAACTAAAGAGTAAATAAAAAAGTTTAAAGTTGAGGATAGTAGGCCTACTATTAAGAACTTTAAGATTTGAAATTTATTTTTTTTAATAAACCTTAACAAAGTAATTATTATTAATTAGTTCGTAAACTTACCATAAAGCCATCTTATGAACTGACCTAAAATAGGAATCGGCTCAAATGTAGGTCCACAAAAATCAAAATAATCTCTATGTTCAACAATTTTCCCGCAATCCCCAAAAACCAACCTCGAAGTTCCTGGATATATAAATTCTTTATTTTGTATCTTCAAACCCAAAGTCCATTCCACGAAACCAATATTTTTATTAATTGCTACATAATGAGTTTCTAGATAGACATCTTTACAACGCTGCATTAATTTTTCTTGGGCCTGAATATAGTTCTCTAAACCACGTTTTTCTTGAGTTGGATCTCTAAATAAGACATCACTATGATAAAAATATGCCCACATATCCTTAGAGGGCGGTTTCTCCCCGTAGGCCTTAGTAAATAATTTTTTTAATTCTTGCTCACCAATAAATTTGCTCATAAATTTCAATAAATAGATTTCTAAAAAATAAAAAAAATTAAAAAATCTGAATTAATTCAATTATACTTAACCAATAAATAATTACCCTTTAAATATATTTCAAGGCAAAGGTTCTTGACTTTATGATTTCAATATATAACTCTATTAATTAGTCTAAATAATATCTAAAAATTACATAAATCGTAAATAGCAAATTAATTTAAAAATTTAAGTATCAATTTTTTATTTTCAGTAGTCAAGGTTAAGCTCATTTATTTTACTTAATTTATTAGAGGGAAATTCTATGATGGCAGGAAGTTCCCTTTTCCATAAATCCTTCAACAATATTGATCCTTCAATATTAAAGTAAGGAGAACCATCTCCATATATAAGTTTTTCATTAACTAATGCTGTACATATAGATTCCCCGCAAACTTCTGGTAAAGGATTTATATAAAAGATTTATTTATTATCAACATAATTAAGAAGACTCTCAGTATGTTCACTCCTCATATTTTTGCTTTTTGCCTTGATATTGATGGACTATTTCTATTAAATATAAACTTCGAAATAAAATCAAAGTGATGAGATTTCTTAAAAGGAGTAAGATCATCAACTAATATTAATTTTGCATCAGTTTTACTGGAAATATCAATTACTAAATTTATTCTTTCTTCTACAAAGTCTACCTCCCCCTTTTTTTGCATACTATCCAAATACACCAATAAGCTCTCTTGAGAAAATAATTAAATCATCATTATTTATATCCAATTTCTTTAGATTATCAATATCAACATAAAACTCGTAATCGCCTTTTATTTAATCAGAGTAAAGAGAGGAAAGGGGTTTCTTAATTGTAAATGCTATTAGAAAGCGGATGAAGAGATTCGAACTCTCGACATTCTCCTTGGCAAGGAGATGCTCTACCACTGAGCTACATCCGCGTATCATTTATCTTATCTTACTGCAGAGTAAAATAAAGAGAATTACAAATCTAATTTAGATTTTTTATCAATGAGCCCATTTCTATTGCTTGCAAAGCATAATTCCAGCCAAGATTATTCTTAATTCCTGCACGCTCTAATGCTTGCTGCATAGTATCTGTAGTTAAAACTCCAAATATAATAGGGACATTATTATCATGTGCTACTTTTGCGATACCTTTACTTGCCTCATTTACAACGACATCATAATGAGATGTTTCTCCTTTAATTACTGCTCCTAAAGAGATAATTACATCATATTGAGATTTCTGGATTAGAGCCTTAGCTGCTATTGGCAATTCAAATGAGCCAGGTACCCAAACCAAATCAAGTTTATCACTACTTTCAGAAGTATCTAATCCATGCCGCTTGAGGCAATCTAGACATCCAGCTAATATTTTATTAGTAATTAGATCATTAAATCTAGCAATTACTATTCCAACTCTTAAAGATGAGGCATCAGTAAAAGAACCTTCGTAAATTGTCATGTAAATTTTGCATGTATTAATAGACTCTCACGTAAAGGGAATTAGATCAAACAAGAGAAGAAACAATACCAGTTACAAAAACTAAAACAACCCATACTGCCGCAATTGAGTATATTTTGCGTCTATTTTCTTTCTGACCTTCTTCAGTTGAGGGTTGAGTAACATATAAAACTGGAACACCAACTACTGCTATTAAGGAAGCGAAAAGAAGTGCATTAACAAAGAAAAAATTAACAGCCTGCATAATTCAGTGATTATAAAATTATATATGGCTATTATATTCTCATAAAAAAGCAATTTTTGGGGAAATTTTACATACTCTTAGTGAGTTGTAAAATGCAAAAAAGAAATTACTCCCTAATATCTAGTTAGTATCCAAATTAAGATGTCAACGGATGATCTCATTCAAAAAGATTTATTTGGAAATGAAATCTCAACTGTAGCCTTTCAAGATAACATTTCTGAATCCAATACTTTAACTGATGAAGCCTTAACTACTAACGCAAAAAATAGACCCAGAAAAAGAAAGAATCAAAATGTTAACAATAATAAAGAGGCTTCAATTCCTGGCAATCTTGCTTTGATCAGCGGTAATTCCAATAGTTTTAAAACAGTAGACAAAGAAAAACTAGCTCCTGTTCTCAATCATTACGTAACACTCAAAGAAGAAAATAGTAATCACATATTGCTTTATAGACTAGGAGATTTCTTTGAGTGTTTTTTTGAAGATGCAATTCTACTTTCAGAAATACTTGAAATCACTCTTACAAGCAAGGAAGGTGGAAAATCTATTGGTAGAGTACCGATGGCAGGTATTCCACATCATGCCTTAGAAAGATACAGCTCAGAATTAATAAAAAAGAATCACTCAATTGTAATTTGCGACCAATTAGAAAAAAGCTCAGGAAAATACGGAATACCAATAAAGAGAGCAATTACACGCATAATAACTCCTGGGACAGTGATTGAAGAAGGAATGTTAGTTGCTAAAAAAAATAATTGGATAACAGCGATTTATATTGACGAAGCCAGATCTAAAGAAGAATCAAATTGGGGTATATCAAGAGCTGATGTAAGTACTGGTGAATTAGTTACCTTAGAAGGAAAATTTCTTAACAAGTTATGTGATGAGATAACAAAGTTAGATGCATCAGAAATAATTATTGGAAGTGAAGAAGAAAAAAATATGCTTCCAATTCAAGGTCAATTAAAATTTACCATCACTCAAAAAACTAATTTTAGTCTTAATGAAGCTTCCCATTCTATTCAGAATCATTTTAATATTAGTTCTATAGAAGGCTTAGGTTTAAAAAATCTAATAAACGCCACAAAATCTTTAGGAGGCCTCCTAAATTACCTTAAAACAATTAATCCAGCAGGATGTGATAATAATTCCTCAGTAAAGATATCACTAGATTTTCCACAAATAAATTATACTAATGATCATTTAATTATTGATTATCAAACTAAAAAAAATCTTGAGCTAATAAATACCCAAAGAGAGCATAATTATGTTGGATCTTTACTTTGGAGCATAGATAGAACTTACACATGTATGGGGGCAAGATGTTTGAGAAGCTGGATAGATTTTCCTTTGATAAATGTTGAAGATATCACTAAAAGACAAAATATAATTAAAAATTTTTTAGAATCAAAAAAATTAAGAAGCGAAGCACAAAATCTTCTTAGAGCTATGGGAGATCTTGAGAGGCTTGCAGGAAGAGTATGGGCTGGGCAAGCAGGTGCAAGAGATTTAATAGCAATAGCTGAAGGTTTAAAAAGGTTACCCAGATTAAGATCCATTATTAATTTATTCAAGTATGAATTACCTCCATGGATTGATCGATTAAAACAATCTAATGATCAACTTATTGAATTAGCAGATAAGATCTCAAGTACACTTGTTGATTATCCACCTCTAAACATAAGTGAAGGAGGATTAATACATGATGGTGTTGACAATATTCTTGATGGATTAAGAAATATTATTGATGATTACAATAATTGGTTAAAGGAGGAAGAAGTAAAAGAGAAGAAATTAAGTAAGATCACAAATTTAAAAATTCAATTTCATAAAACTTTTGGTTACTACATTTCAATTAATAAATCTAAAGTTAATTTAGCTCCAAATCATTGGATAAAAAGACAAACTCTTACCAATGAAGAAAGATTTATAACTACAGCTATAAAATCTAAAGAGGGCAAGATCTTTGATATTAAAAATCGTGCAGCCAATAGGGAATATGAAATCTTTTGCGAATTAAGATCATCAATAGCAAAAAAGACGAAAGAAATACGATTGATTGCAAAGTCAATTGCGAGTCTTGATGCTCTATTAGGCTTATCATTGACTTCACTAGAAAATAATTTTATTCAACCAAACCTCATCGCTATTGAAGAGGTTAATTCCCATTTGACAAAAGTTATTGATGGAAGAAATCCTATCGTTGAACAATTGTTAGATTCAAATAAGTTTATTCCAAATGATATTTTGTTTAATGAACGCCAAAGTTTGATTATTCTCACTGGACCAAATGCCAGTGGGAAAAGTTGCTTTATAAGGCAAATAGGTCTTATTCAAATCCTTGCACAAATTGGAAGCTTTGTTCCTGCGGAAAATGCAACCATTAAAATTGTTGATAGAATATTTACTCGTGTAGGAGCTGTTGATGATCAGTCAACAGGACAATCTACGTTTATGGTAGAAATGGCTGAAACTGCCTCTATACTAAATCAAGCCACGAAAAACTCTTTAGTCCTTCTTGATGAAATAGGCAGAGGTACCTCAACCTTTGACGGGTTATCCATAGCATGGTCTGTAAGTGAATATCTCGCAGATGTAATTAAATGCAAAAGCATTTTTGCTACTCACTATCATGAATTAAATTACTTAAAAAATACACTTAAAAATGTTGAAAATCTTCAAGTGACCGTTAAGAGATTAAACGATAGATTAGATTTCTGCCATAAAATTGAAAAAGGAGGATCTAATAAAAGCTATGGGATAGAGGCAGCTCGATTAGCTGGTGTACCAAGACAAGTAATTTCCAAGGCAAAATTAATATTGAATCATTTAGAAACAAGTAACAAATTTAAAGATCAAATCAATATTGAATCAATCAAGAAAAAAGCTGCGTAGAAATCTAATCAAATTGATTCTCTTAACAGAGCATTAACAGTTGCTCCTGCCATTGCAGCACCTCCTCTTGTTGATCCTAATACTATATATGGGCAATTACTATCTAGTAGTCTACATTTACTTTTCTCTACACCAATAAAGCCAACAGGCATTCCAATAATGACAGTAGGCTTATGATGATTAATTTCTACAATATCTAATAATTTTTCTAAAGCAGTTGGAGAACTACCAAAAACAACAATAGGAGATTTATTGCCAATATATTCTTTAGAAAGTTCAATCCATGCTTTTTCAATTCCATACGCAGTTTTGGTCATAGCAATATCCAGATTATCTGTAATCCATTCTTGTGCTGAAAAGATAGTATTACCATGTGCATGCTTTGCCATTGATCTAATTGCTGCTGCAGCCATATCTGTATCAGTTAATATCGGTGCTCCTGACTTTAGAGATTCGATTGTATTTTCACATACATCATCACTAAATTTTAATAATCCTTGAATCTGAAAGTCACCACATGTATGAATAAGTCTTTCTAAGATTTTTGTCTCAAGATAATTTAATTTATTTTTGGATAAATTCGATTGAATAAAACGAATACTTTCTAAAAAAATAGGATGATCTTTAACCATTTAATTATAATTATAAAAAACATGACATAAACCAAAAAGCATTTTAATAATATGCCAATTCAAATTATATGGGGTAATGATACGAAAGCCTGCGAAAATGAAATAGAAAAAATAATAAATTCAAATATTACTCAAGATTGGAAAAGTCTAAATTTGAGCAAATTAAATGGAGAAGATGAAAATCAAGTTTTTTCAGCTTTAGAAGAAATGCAGAACCCTCCTTTTGGAGATGGATCCAGGGTAATAATATTAAAAAACAATCCGATATTTAATGTAAAAAATGATAAATTTACAGCTAAATTTATATCTTCTTCACAAAATATCTCAAATTCTACTTACTTAGTTTTGCATAACACAAATAAACCAGATGCAAGAATTAAAGCCACTAAATTCCTAAAATCTCTCATTAATAAAAATAAAGCGAAAGAATCTTCTTATAATTTACCGGACATTTGGGATTATAAAAATCAAATTAATTATATAGAAGGAATTGCAAATAACTTGAATATCACTTTAGGAGAAAATGCTGCATTAGCAATCGTTGACTCAATCGGCACTGAAAGTTCAAATTTAGATAATGAATTAAAAAAAGCATTGTTATATGTTTCTGCCAAAAATCAAACTGGTGAAAAATTATTAACTGTAAAAGATATTAAAAACATTTTTGATGAAAATCAATCAAACATCTTTAAAATTATTGATTATTTAATTGCAAAAAACATATCCCAAAGTCTTCATTATATTAATATTCTTATCAATCAAGGTGAACCCCCATTAAAACTGATCGCAGGATTAACGAGCCAAATAAGAATATATACTATAGTTTCTCTTCTATCTGACGAAAAAGATCTTTCAAAGATAAGTGAACTCGCAGGAATATCTAATCCAAGAAGAATATTTTTCATTAGAAAAAAAGTGAATAATTGTGACCCTGTTTTTTTAATCGATCTAATGATTAAATTACTGAATATTGAGTCATTTTTAAAAAGAGGAAACAATCCAATTAATGTTTTTACAGAAAATTTAGCTTCACTAACTTAAGTACATTTTTTATTTGATAATTCATTAATATTTAATTATGGCACTATTAGTTAAAAAATTTGGCGGCACTTCAGTTGGTGATTTAAACAAAATAAGAAATATTGCTAAAAGTATAATTAAAAGTAAAGAAGCAGGGAATGATATTGTAATTGTTGTATCAGCCATGGGGACTTCGACTGATTCTTTAAATAATTTAGCTTATTCAATTAGTAAAAATCCATCTAAGAGAGAACTAGATATGCTTCTCTCTACTGGAGAGCAGGTGACTATAGCTCTTTTATCAATAGCACTTAATGATTGTGGGATCCCATCTGTATCAATGACCGGAAGCCAAGTTGGAATCATTACAGAATCAATCCATGGGAAGGCACGAATTCTTGAGATCAAAACAAATAGGATTAAAGATCATTTAGCTCAAGGATATGTAGTGGTAGTTGCAGGGTTTCAAGGAGCAAGCTTGAGTCATAACGGTTCAATGGAAATAACTACTTTAGGAAGAGGAGGTTCAGATACCTCTGCAGTGGCATTATCTACTGCTTTAGGGGCAGAATCTTGCGAAATATATACTGATGTTCCAGGAGTTTTAACAACTGACCCAAGAATTGTTAGTGATGCAAAACTACTAAGTTCTATAAGTTGTGAAGAGATGCTTGAACTAGCAAGTGTAGGTGCTTCAGTTCTACATCCTCGAGCAGTAGAAATAGCAAGAAATTATGGAATAAAACTTTTTGTTAAATCTAGCGAAACCAATGCAAATGGGACACTTTTACAAAGCGAAATTGAACCTTTGAAATTATCTAGAGGTGGACTCGAGTTGACAAAAACAGTTAATAGTCTTGAAATACTTGAAAATCAAGTCGTAATAGGTCTTTATCAGCTACCAGACAAGCCAGGTATTGCTGCACAAATATTTGAAGAATTATCTAAATCAGGAATAAATGTAGATCTAATAATTCAATCTACACGAGAGGAAAATTGTAATAGTATAACGTTTACAATTTCTGAAAAGTTTTTAGAAACAACGACAGAAAAATGTCAGTTAATAATTAACCAAATAGGAGGTAAATATAGTGTTACAAAAAATATGACTAAATTGAGTATCCAAGGAGCTGGAATAATGGGTAGACCAAGTGTTTCGGCTGAGCTCTTTGATACTCTCTCAAAATCTAATATTAATGTGAGACTTATTGCTACTAGTGAGATTAAAGTCAGCTGCGTAATAAATCTAAATGATATTGCAAAAGCAATAAGAACTGTAGGAGACAAATTTAAATTGACTGCATCGCAAATTTTCATCAATCCAATTATGGAAATGAAAGATAAACCTGAAGTGAGAGGTATAGCCCTCGACAAGAATCAGGTACAAGTTAGTTTTCAAAATCTACCGGATAAACCTGGAGTGGCTGCCTCAATTTGCTTGGCATTAGCAGAAGCAAATTTAATTTTTGATACAATTGTTCAATCAGAAAGAAATTCTCAATCAAATACCAAGGATATCAGTTTTACTTTGAGTAAAGAAGATCGACAAAATGCAGAAGAAATTTTTAAATCCTTGATACAAAAGCATGCTGGTTCAAAGTTTCAGGATGGGCCAGCAATTGCGAAAGTTAGTGCAGTAGGTTCAGGAATGGCTTATAAAGTAGGAACTGCAGCAAAAATTTTTAGAGCACTTGCAAATGAAAATATTAATATTGAAATGATTGCCACCAGTGAAATCAGAACATCTTGTATTGTTCTAGAAAAAGATTGTAATAAAGCTGTAAATGCGATACATAGTTTTTTTGATTTGAGCAAATAAACTAGTTATTTCTTGCTAATTTCTGTCTTAGTTTTTTAATTCTATCTCTTAAATTTGCTGCCTCCTCGAAGTTTAATTCTGAAGCGGCACTTTTCATCTTTGATTCTAATTTATCTATAAGATCAGGCATCTCTTCAAATAAGCAAGTATCATCTGCTGAGCTTAAAATCTCATCAGTTTTATTATTAACAATATTAATAAGATCTTTTGAGAAACCTCCTGTTTCTAATTTTCTCGACAACTCTAAGAAGGACAAGATAGAATTATCCATTTTCTTACCGGCAGCTTGAGGAGTTATTCCATTTATTTCATTATGTTTTTTTTGAATTACTCGTCGCCTATCAGTCTCTGAAATTGCTCTTTTCATAGAATCTGTAAAATTATCCGCATAAAGTAATGCAACTCCTTCCACATGTCTTGCAGCCCTCCCAATTGTCTGAATTAGTGAACGCTCTGCTCTTAAAAAACCTTCTTTATCTGCGTCTAAAATTGCTACCAGTGAAACTTCTGGTAAATCCAACCCTTCCCTTAATAAATTCACACCAACTAAAACATCATATTCCCCTAATCTAAGGTCTTGGATAATTTCAATTCTCTCAATGGAATGAATTTCGGAATGTAGGTATCTTACTCTAACTTTATTATCAGATAAAAAATCTGTAAGATCTTCTGCCATCCTTTTTGTGAGGGTAGTGACTAAAACTCTTTGATTCTTTTCGGATCTAACTCGTATTTCTGATAATAGATCATCTATTTGACCTTTACTAGGCCGAACATCAATCAAAGGATCAAGAACACCAGTCGGTCTTATAACTTGTTCAACAAAATCACCATTGCATTGGTCTAACTCCCATTGACCGGGAGTAGCACTTATGAAAAGAGTCTGTTTTGATTTTTCCCAAAATTCTTCACACTTTAACGGTCGATTATCTGCGGCACTAGGTAATCTAAACCCGTGTTCTATTAAAACTTTCTTTCTTGATTGGTCGCCATTGTACATAGCATGAAGTTGTGGACAAGTCACATGACTTTCATCTACCACTAATAACCAATCCTCAGGAAAATAATCAATTAAACATTCTGGAGGAGTGCCCTCTTCTCTCCCAGCAAGGTGCCTTGCATAATTTTCTACTCCATTACAATAGCCAACCTCTGATAGCATTTCTAAATCATATTTAGTCCTCTGTTCTAATCTTTGAGCTTCTAGTAATTTGCCATTATTTACAAATGATTCCATTTGCAACTTTAATTCCTTCTTGATTTCGTGAATTGCACTTTCTAAGCGTTCCTTTGGAGTCACAAAGTGCTTAGCAGGATAAACACTGACCTGTTCCAAGCTTTCTAAAATTTCGCCTGTTAGAGGATCAACATACCTTATGGCTTCTATCTCATCACCAAAAAATTCAATTCTTATAATTCTATCTTCATATGCTGGACCAATCTCAAGAACATCCCCTTTAATTCTAAATCTTCCTCTAGCAATCTCAATATCATTGCGAGAATATTGATTATTTACTAAATCTCTAAGAGAAGATCTTAAATTAATTGTCTCACTGACTTTAAATTTAACAGCCGCTTTTAAATATTCACTAGGTATTCCTAAGCCATATATACAACTTATAGAAGCGACAACAATTACATCTCTCCTTTCGAATAATGATCTAGTGGCTGAATGTCTCAGCATATCAATTTCTTCGTTGATTGATGCTGTTTTAGCAATATAAGTATCACTTACTGGAACATAAGCCTCCGGTTGATAATAATCATAATAAGAAATGAAATATTCAACTGCATTTTTAGGGAAAAACTGCCGTAACTCATTACATAGCTGGGCTGCCAAAGTTTTATTATGAGCCAAAACCAAAGCAGGTCTTCCAGTTTGGGCAATAACATTTGCAATAGTAAATGTTTTACCCGTGCCAGTTGCTCCTAAGAGTGTTTGAAATTTCTCGCCTT
>MDTG01355081.1_pt1 | contig 11761 bp, 11 predicted proteins | sample 811421 | NCBI WGS metagenome assembly MDTG01 (sample SAMN05326645, study PRJNA326480) | marine metagenome | isolation source: seawater | place: Pacific Ocean: South East | collected 2011 | reverse complement strand
GCCACACAGGAAAGGCATCGGGGTAGATTTTATGAAAGTTCTCTGGGTTGAAGATCACGCGCCGGTGCGCGACATGCTGGCCATCGCTGCGGACAAGGCTGCCCGCTCGCGTGTTCAGGTAGACCTCGTCATGGCACCGACGCTGATGGCCGCGGAATCGCGCCTGCGTCTTGAGCGGTTCGACCTCGTCGTGCTGGACCTCGGCCTGCCGGATTCCATGGATCCGGACATGACGATCGCCCGCATCGCCAATATGGGCAAATACCGGATCGCCGTCGTGTCCTCCATGGATACGCGTGACCAGGCCGTCGAAGCAGCCGTCCGCTGCGGCGCCAACATTCACCCGGAAGCCATTTTCAAGGCCGGCCTGCCGTTCAATCGCTTCATCCAGCGCCCCGACAGCTTCGAGGATTTCCTGATGGATCTGATGCCGGACGCCGCCGACACAAAGGGCGTGACGGTCCGCGCGGCCTGATCCCACACGCTTGCCCTGCGGGGCCGGAGCTTGCTAAGCCGCTCGGAAGCTTTTCCGGGCGGTTTTCTTTCGCCTGATCCAGACGGGAAACTGCCTCAGTATGGAATATTTCTCCGCTGCGCCGGTCACATCCAGCCTGCTGCTCGCGAACATCATCGCCAGCATGGTCGGCTTTGCCTCACCTGAATTCATGACCCAGAACGCGTTCTGGATCCGGCCGATCCGCGAACAGCGCCAGTGGCACCGCGTAGTCACGTCCGGTTTTCTGCATGTCGCGACCTGGCACCTCTTCGCCAACATGATCACGCTCTATTATTTCGGTCCCTGGCTGGAGCATGTGTTCGGGGCGACGGGCTTCCTGATCCTGTATTTCGGGTCGCTCCTCGGCGGATCGATGTGGGATGTCGTCGACAAGCGCAACAAGCCGGACTACCGGGCCGTCGGCGCCTCCGGCGCAATATCCGGACTGATGTCGGCTGTGGGCATCATCTTCCCCTTCCTGACCATTGGCATTTTCGGCATCCTGCCGGTCTGGGCCGGGGCCTATGCGGTGATCTTCATCGTCATCAGCTATGGCCTGTCGAAGCGGGAGGATGCGATCATCGGACATGGCGCCCACCTTGGCGGCGCCCTGGCAGGCATCTTGATTACCCTGCTGCTGCGTCCGGAATCCTTCCCCGAGCTGATCCAGCAAATCTCTGAAAAATTCGGCTGATCCCGCCCATGGCTAGTGTGCTCCGCCAGTACAGGGAACGTGTGGATGCCGGCATCCTCACCAATGACCCGGTACAGGCAGAAGCGGCCGAACGTCTGGACGATCTCGCCCGGCGCCTCGCCGATCCGCCGAAGGGCGGCTGGTTCTCGAAGCCCGAGCCTGTGCGCGGCCTGTACCTCTGGGGCGGGGTCGGGCGCGGCAAGTCCATGCTGATGGATTTGTTCTTCGAGGATGCAGCGCCGAAAGCGAAACGCCGGGTGCACTTCCACGAATTCATGGCCGAAATCCAGGACCGGCTGGATACCTGGCGCAAGATGCCGGAGGGCGAGCGCAAACGCTCCCAATGGCGCGTGAAAGGCGCGGGCGACGATCCGATCCCGCCGGTGGCCAAACAGGTCGCCGCAGAAGCGCAACTGCTCTGCTTCGACGAATTCCAGGTGACCCAGATCGCCGACGCCATGATCCTCGCGCGCCTGTTCGACCAGCTGTTTCAGCGCGGCGTGACCATGGTGGCAACATCCAACCGCGAACCGGATGATCTTTACAAGGACGGCATCAATCGCCCCCTCTTCCTGCCTTTTATCCAGCATCTGAAAGACCGCTGCGACATCTTTCATCTCGCATCGGACCGCGACTACCGGCTGGACCGGCTGATCGCGGCGCCGGTCTGGTATGCCCCGCTCGGGCCGGAGGCAGATGCCGCGCTAGAAGAGGTCTGGACGCGGCTCACCTCCGGCGCCCATGCCCAGCATGTGACGCTGACCGTGAAAGGCCGCAAGCTGGAGGTCAGCCGTGAGGCCGCCGGCGTCGCCTGGTTCAGCTTCGAGGAGCTTTGCGCCCGCCCGCTCTATTCGCGCGACTATCTGACCATCGCGGCGAACTTCCACACGATCATCCTGCGCGGCATTCCGCAGCTGGGTTCCGAAAAACGCAATGAAGCCGCCCGCTTTGTCGCCCTGATCGATGCGCTCTACGAAGCGAAGATCAAGCTGGTGGCGAGCGCGGCGGCAGAACCGGAAACACTGTACCCGGAAGGTGATGGCGCCTTCGAGTTTGAGCGGACCGTCAGCCGCCTTCATGAAATGCGCTCGACCGACTATCTTGCCGAAGAGCGCGTGGAGATCAGCGTCGACTGACCCGGCGCTTCGGCTCCTTGCCGTCGCTGCTGAGCAGGTCTGCCGCAACAGCGCGCATCACCTTTCCCATCTCCGTCATCGGCTCGGAAAGCGGTGAACCCTCGCGCCAGATGAGGCCGATCTTGCGGCGGGCCAGCTTGTGCCGGATCGGACGAACGACCTGGCTCGGGTCACGCTTGGCCTCAACCACGGCATAGAGGTTCGGCAGGATGGCCACCCCCTCCCCCATGCTGGCGGTCTGGCGGACGGCATCCAGCGATGTGCCTTCATATTCGGTACTGACATGGGCGCCCGCCGCATCCGCCAGCTGCTGGATGATCAGGCTCAGCCTGTGGCCGGGACCGAGGCTCAACAGCTCCCGCCCCCGCAGGGCTTCCACATCGACCGGTCCCTTCTGGGCCGACAATTCGTCTTCCTGGGCGGCGCAGACGTACAGGGTCTCTTCGAACAGTTCCATGAAGGCACTGCTGGCATGGTCTTCCGGTGTCGAGATGATCATGTCGAGCCGGCCATCATTCAGGCGGTCGTTGAGGTCCGCAATGCGGGACTCGTGCACACTCATGCGCAGCTCGGGAAACAGGCGGTGCAGTTCGCGGACGGCGCCGGGCAGCAGATAGGGCCCGATGGTGGAGACGGTGCCCAGCCGGTAGCGTCCAGCCACCTCCCCCGCGGGACGCAGGGTGAAGGCCTTCAGGTCCTCCACCTGAATCAGGATCGCCCGCGCGCGGCGGACGACTTCTTCACCCAGCGGGGTCATGAACGCGCCATGGCGGCCCCGCTCCACCAGCACCGCGCCCAGCTGGTGCTCGGCTTCCGCAATCTGGGCCGACAGGCTCGGCTGCGACACGTTCAACAGGCGGGCCGCCTCATGGAATTTCCCGGTATCGGCAACGGCGACCAGGTATTGCAGCTGTCTGAGCGTTGGGCGCATTTAAGTTTTCCTGTCCGGCGGCGGGCTAATATTGATAGTATTTTACTATTGAAACAAGATAATTTTTATATTGGAACTATCTATCGCACTACACCAGATTACAGCTATCAGACCCAAGGAGCTCGCTTTCTGTGCACGAACTGATGGCATTAAATCTTAGTGCGTGTCGTCACTACAGTGAGGTGACCCGGTCTGTCGTGGACCCGCCGTCCACATACTGAGCGCCCACCGCGCACGTTTCCTCCTTCCTCCCATTCAGTCTTTCATCCCAGCATCGAAAGGAATTTCGCATGCCCCGCTTTGCTGCAGGCGTCGTCCGCTTCAAAAACAGTATCTATCCTGAAAAACAGGACCTTTTCGAAGAGCTCAGCAAGGGCCAGTCGCCCGAAGCGCTCTTCATCGCCTGTTCCGACTCCCGTGTCGAAACAGCCATGATCACCCAGACTGAGCCGGGTGAACTCTTCATCTGCCGCAATGCAGGCAACATTGTTCCACCGCATACGGAATCCACCGGCGGCATGACGGCCTCGATCGAATATGCCGTTGCCGTGCTGAAGGTTCCGCACATCGTGGTCTGCGGCCACACAGAGTGCGGCGCCATGAAAGGCGCGATGAATCCGGAAGGCCTCGAAGGCCTGCCGCATGTCGCCAAATGGCTTGGCTATTCCAAGGCCGCCGTGGATATCGTCGACGGCATCGCTGAAGACGATGCCTCCCCGGACGAGCGCATGAAGATGCTGATCGAGCAGAACGTCCTGCTCCAGCTGCAGCACCTGCGCACCCATCCGAGCGTTGCCGCCGCTCTCGCAAAAGGCACGACCGAGCTGCATGGCTGGGTCTACGACATCCGCTCCGGCGAAGTCGAAGCCTGGGACGAGGCCGAAGGCAAATTCATCACCATCGACTCCCGTTACGCCGCCCAGATCCGCGAACTCGCGGGCGAACATACCTGCGCGGCATAAACGGGTCCTGACAGAACGGATCCAGACATATGTCTTCTTCCCAGACTGCTGCGCCCGGCGGGCGCAGCCCCTTCTTTGACCTCTCGAACATGAGAGGCGACCTGTTCGGCGGCCTGACCGCCGGCATCGTCGCGCTGCCGCTGGCCCTCGCCTTCGGTGAAGCTTCAGGCGCCGGCCCGATTGCCGGTCTCTGGGGCGCGATTTTCGTTGGCTTCTTCGCCGCCCTCTTCGGCGGCACAGGCTCGCAGGTCTCCGGACCGACCGGCCCGATGGTCGTCGTCTTCGCCGGTCTTTATGCGGCGCTTGGCGGCAATCCGACGCTGGTCTTCGCGGCCGTCGTGCTCGCCGGTATCCTGCAGATCGGCTTCGGCGTGCTGAAGTTCGGCCAGTATGTGAAACTGGTGCCCTATCCGGTGATTTCCGGCTTCATGAGCGGCATCGGCGTCATCATCATCGCGCTGCAGCTCTCCCGCCTGTTCGGGCACGAGCCTGACGGCGGCGGCACGATCCCGGCCTTCACCGCCGTCCCCGGCGCCGTGATGGACCCGAATCTGATCGCCGTCGGCATTGCCGCGATGACGCTGTTCATCGTCTTCACCTGGCCGAAGAAATTCGCCGCCTACGTCCCTGGCCCGCTCGCGGCGCTGGTGATCGGTACGCTGGTCAGCCTCTTCATTCCGGGCGCGCCTGTACTGGGCGACATCCCGACCGGCCTGCCGCAATTCGTCCTGCCGAGCTTCAGCACGGACACGGCGCTGGTGGTGCTGGAAGCTGCCTTCATCCTGGCGGTGCTCGGCTCCATCGACAGCCTGCTGACCTCGCTGGTTGCCGACAACATGACCCGTACGCGCCACGACTCCGACAAGGAGCTGATCGGCCAGGGTATCGGCAACACGATCGCCGGCATGTTCGGCGCCATCCCGGGTGCCGGCGCAACGATGCGGACGGTGATCAATGTCCGCTCCGGCGGCCGCACGAAGATCTCCGGCATGACGCACGCCATGGTGCTGCTGGCCATCGTGCTCAGCCTCGGCCCGCTGGCCTCGCAGATCCCGCATGCCGTTCTGGCCGGTATCCTCGTGAAGGTCGGCTTCGACACGATCGACATGTCCTACATCAAGCGTGCCCACAAAGGCCCGCGCTGGGATCTTGCCCTGATGGTGCTGGTGCTTGGCCTGACGGTCTTCGTTGACCTGATCACGGCTGTGGCGGTCGGTGTGGTCCTCGCGGCGCTCGCCTTCATCAAGAAGCTCGCCGACGACCAGATCGCCTCGGTGCAGCATGAAGCCCCGCCCCAGTCCAGCGAAGAGGAAGTCACGCTTCTCTCCCGCTGCGGTGGCCGGGTGATGCTGTTCGACTTCGGCGGCCCGCTCAGCTTCGGCGCAGCGGCCGACCTTGGCCACCATGTCCGCAGCAAGGCGGGCGACAAGGTCGAGATCATCGTGCTGGACTTTGCCCGCGTGCCCTTCATCGACGTCTCCGCCGTCCGCGCGGTCGAGACGATCATCGAAGACGCCCACGACGCCGGCAAGGATGTCTACTTCACCGGCATGAGCGAGGAGGTCGAAGCCGTCCTCCACCGCTTCGCCGCCGACCAGGTTCCGGGCAGCGAGGACAAACGTTTCGGCAAGCGCCGCGACGCCCTCAACGCGGCCCTCAACCGCCTAGACGAGAAGCCGAACCCCGTACCGGCCGAATAACAGGATAGACCCCCGTTCCTGTCCTTACGCCCCGCGCCTCCTCTCTCCAGGCGCGGGGCTTTTTTTTGGGGTGAAACAAGCCACACCTTAAACTCTAAGGAATCACGTATAGTCTACTGATTGAAAATCTGGAGGCCATCGGAACTTTGGGGCAAAGAAACAAATATCCGAAAAGACGCGGCCTCAGGAATTTCTTGAAGCCCCGTTGGCGTCAAGTGTACCCGATTGCGGTAATAATGTCGGCTGCCACGGTGATAGTGGTTCTAACTTTGGCATCCATTACCCTCACGTATTCGGAACGCAGTAATTACCAAAACGAACGGCGATTGTCGGTACCCTCCTACTCCGAAGAGGCAGCACGATACGCACAATGTATAGACCTCAAAGAGCCTGATAGCGTCACGCAATGCATCCTCGAAACAGAGCAGGCTGGCAAAGAAGCGATGATAAAGAGCGCCGATCTGCGTGCCCAACAGGACATGGCAGCATTCGCGCATGGGCTACTCTGGCTGACGGCTTTGGCATCAATTACTGGAGGCTTTGGGCTTATCGCGCTGATTTGGACATTCAGAGAAACTCGTAAAATGACGCAAGCTGATGCTAAGGCTTACGTTGAGATTCTACACATTGAGTTTCAAGTTCACCCCACATATGGAGCTACGTTGTCGTTTTGGCTTTCCAATAAAGGTCGTACCCCGGCTAAGCAGATCGCGTTTACTGGGACATTCAAAGTCGAACATTGGACTCGCGATTTTGAAGAACCTGTGCATGCTTGGCTGGACTTGCTACCAGGAAACTCGGTCCGAATTGCTCAGGGCGAATATCTCGACATCTTGTACCGAGTAAGCGACATAGTTCCAGATTATCAAGATTGCGGAAGCCATGGTCGACGAACACTGACGGTCGCAACTGAGGAGGGGCAGGATGCCACTACGATGGTGCTGAGAGGTGATTTGGTGTGGTTCGATATTTACGGAAATCGTGAGAGCATCCCAATCGGCGAGATCGCACAAACTCATTCCGGTGAGCATCCGAATTGGCTGGGAAATATGCGGCGACCGGGCAAGAAAAATCCAGACTAGAAAAACTCGGCAGGGCCATGTGAGATAAGATCGGAGCGCTCCGAAGAGGTCTGAAATCCCCCGAAAATCCTATAGGCCCCACCTCTTCCCTAAGAAGGCCGCAATTCCTATCTATACCCGAGCGCGATGAAACTCATGCGCATTCCGGTACAAGACGCCGCCGCCAGACGGGGCTAAACAGGTCCGGACATTCCAAATTGGAACCATTGCCGGTTTCACGGGATAGGTTCCGGAAGGAGGATTTTTAGATATGGCAAACAAGATTTCTGCCAGCACGAGCATGACGCTCAGCCCGGAACAGGGCCTCAGCCGTTATCTCACCGAAATTCGCAAATTCCCGATGCTCGAAAAGAACGAGGAGTTCATGCTGGCCCGGCGCTGGCGCGAGCAGGAAGACACCGAAGCTGCCGAGAAGATGGTGACCTCCCACCTGCGTCTCGTTGCCAAGATCGCCATGGGCTATCGCGGCTATGGCCTGCCGATGGCCGAAGTGATCTCCGAGGGCAATGTCGGCCTGATGCAGGCCGTGAAGAAGTTCGACCCGGACAAGGGCTTCCGCCTGGCCACCTATGCCATGTGGTGGATCCGCGCCGCGATCCAGGAATACATCCTGCGCTCGTGGAGCCTGGTGAAGCTCGGCACAACGGCCGCGCAGAAGAAGCTGTTCTTCAATTTGCGCCGCCTGAAAGGCGAAATGGCCGCCTTGGAAGAAGGCGACCTGAAGCCGGAACAGGCCCGGCTGATCGCCGAGAAGCTGAACGTCACCGAAAGCGAAGTCTATTCGATGAACGGACGCATGTCCGGCTCTGACGCCTCGCTCAACGTGCCGATGGGCACTGATGGCGACATGGAATGGCAGGACTGGCTGGCCGATGACGAGCCGGGCCAGGCAGAAGACTTCGCCAACCGGCAGGAATTCGATGCCCGGATGGACCTGTTGTCCGCCGCCATGGAAGACCTCAACGAGCGCGAGCGTCACATCCTGACCGAGCGCCGCCTGACGGACGACCCGAAAACGCTGGAAGAGCTGTCGGAAGAATACAATGTCTCCCGCGAGCGCATCCGCCAGATCGAGGTCCGCGCCTTCGAGAAACTGCAAAAGGCCATGAAACGCATGGCCAAGGAACAGGGCCTGCCGGCGGGGGCTTAATCCCCGCTGGCGGTCTCCGCCACGGTCTTCACCGCGTCTTCCAGATCTTCGTCCAGTTTGATGTCGGTCGGGTCGACGCCGAGGATCACGCTGATGATCAGCGCGCCCACGCCCACCGCAAACACGATTATCGCGACCAGCCCGCCGCCAACGCCCAGCGTGCGGGCGAGATAGTTCGTGATTTCCTCATAGCGGAACACGCCAATGGCCGCCGCGATGAAGCCGCCGACCTTGGCGGCGTATTCGATCTGGCTGGGATAGGACCGCAGGTGGAAGAAGACGAGCAGCAGCGTCCACACGCCGAAGCCGAGCGCGATGAGCGGCGCAACGATCGTATAGGCACTGGCTGAGCCGGACCCGGTCAGCAGCGCCATGGTCTGCAGGTAGGCGGCGTTCAGCAGCGGCCAGATCAACATCACCGCCCCGCCCAGCGCCAGGCCGAACGAGATGCCGGACGGGGTCATCCCGTGCAGCCGCTCCAGACCCTTGCGGTACTGCACCAGCAGGATGCCGATGCCGAGCAGGAGCAGCAGGAAGAAAATCTTCACCGGCATCACCCAGCGATGCACGGCGCCCGTGCGCGACGGCGCTTCGGCCGCCAGCCGGTTCAGATGCTGGCGAAACGCGGCCTTGGCCGTACAGCAGGCCCGCACGCTCAGACGCTCCCCTGACGGGAAGCACAGCATCTCGACCTCGGCCGCTACGGAATATTGCAGCCATTCCCGGTCGCACTGGGCCTGGTATTCCCCGAGGCCGCGGTCGACGCCCGACAGGATGCGCATCCGGGTCAGCACTTCGGTCACCGGCGCAAGCGGCGGGGCATCCGCCGTCGCGGGCGCGCCATCATCCGCCGCGAGGGCTTTCGGCGAGATCTCGAAGACGGACCGGGCTTCAGACGATTCAAACGCGCCGGAAATGAGCCATGCCCCGATCAAGGCGACCACGAGGCTGCCGCCCAGCACGATCCGCCCGAATTTCAGCTGCCCGCGCCACATGGCATCGACCAGCAGCACGGCCGGCTGCCAGAACGCGACCAGCGCCAGCAGGCCCGCGACCGGGAAGAAGATGAAATTCTGGGAATCCAGAGACGCCAGCCGCAGGGCGAGCCCCGAGGCGCCGAACTCCTGCACCAGCACGCCGGTCTCCGTCAGGAAGGCGAGGTACAGAAGGGCAAACACGATGGTCACGGCCACCCGAGTGGCAAAATGCGTCTTCGTCATGCGCGGATCTCCCCTTCCGCCTTTGGCGCTTTTGGCGGTGCCTTACTCCTACCGCAATCGCCAGCGCATTCAACACAACGGATTTGATCGCCCGTATCGCGGCCGATTTCCGGGAACCGGCCGGCTCCGTCAGCCGTTGATCCCCCAGAACCATCCCGCAAGCCCCGCCCCCAAGCCTCAGAAGGAGCCTTGAAATGACTTTCAGACTCGTCCCCCTCTCACTCGCCGCCGTGATGGGCGCAGGCCTCATGGCTTATGCGGACCCGCCGCACGCCCGTCCCGGCGACCTGCCGCCGGGCCTGGCCAAGCAGGGCAAGATTCCGCCGGGCCACGCCAAGAAAATGTGGAAACAGGGCGAATACCTGCCGGTGGACTATCGCACCGGCCACGAATTCGAAGACTGGCGCCGCTATGACCTGGAACCGGCCCCTCCGGGCTATCGCTGGGTCGTGGTCGATGAGGACGCCTACCTGATGCAGGTCACCACCGGCCTCGTCGCCAACGCCATCATTGATCTGCTCGACTGATCGTAAACCCCAAGCGATTGATCGCAGCAGACGGAACGGGCATGGGTTTTCTCATGCCCGTTCTTTCCGTTTCTGACCCGGCCGACCCGCGTGTTGCGGCCTACACGTCCATCCGTGAGAAGGACCTGACCTCCGGCCATGGCGGGCGGTTCATTGTCGAGGGCAAGGTGACGCTGGAAACGCTGCTGACGCGGTCGCGTTTTGCAGTGGAGAGCCTGTTCCTGGCCGAGTCCCGGCTGGAGCCGCTGAAGGGCTTACTGTCAAAAGTGCCTGCCGATGTACCCGTCTATACCGCCCCGCAGGCGGTGATGGACCAGGTGGCCGGCTTCCCCATGCATCGCGGCGTACTCGCCTGCGGGCTGAAAGGAAACATTCCCCAACCGGGCGAATTTCTTGCGAAGGATGAGCCGCGCTCTGGTCCGCTCCTCCTGCTGTCCGACATTTCAAACCACGACAATACGGGCGCCTGTTTCCGCAATGCGGCAGCCTTCGGCGCGGGCGGCGTCTTGCTGGACGAACGCTGCTGCGATCCGCTTTACCGCAAAGCCATCCGCGTCTCCTCCGGGGCGAGCCTGTTCCTGCCCTATGCCCAAGGCGGGACGGGCTTGGACATGGTAAATGCCGTCTTAAGCGCGGGCTATACGGTCTGGGCCATGACGCCCCGCTCAGATGCCGCGCCGCTGCAATCCCTGCCCGTGCCGGACAAGCTCGCTATCCTGCTCGGCGCCGAGGGACCGGGCTTGCCAGATGACATCATCGCGGCGGCCACCCCTGTGCGCATTCCCATGGCCGGAGGGGTCGACAGCATCAATGTCGCCACCGCCGGGGCGATCGCGCTGGCACACGTATTTGGGGAAAAACAGGGCTGATCCGACTCAAGAAAACGCCCTCCCCGATTGTGCCGGGAAGGGCGTATGGGGGACCCCCTGGTGTGATAGAGCCGCCCCGAGAGAGCCTTAGAATACCCGCGGACGTTCCGTCTTGTCGAGATGGAGACCGCACTCGGTCTTGTCCTGCCCTGCCCAGCGGCCGGAGCGCGGATCCAGCGGGTCCGATGCCGGGCGGGTGCACGGCCAGCAGCCGATGGAGGGATAGCCCTGATCGACCAGCGGATGGCGCGGCAGATTGCGCTGCTTCATGAACAGGTCGACGTCGTCGGCCGTCCAGCCTGCCATCGGGTTCACCTTGTAGCGACCGTTGGCAAATTCGAAGACCGGCAGCTTCATCCGCTCGCCGCCATGGAAGCGCTTGCGGCCGGTGATCCAGGCGTCGAAGCCTTCCAGCGCCGGTTCCAGCGGGCGCACCTTGCGCAGGGCGCAGCAGGCGTCGGGCTCGCTCTGCCAGAGCTTGTTGTCCGGATCGAGGACCTTGCGTTCGGTTTCGTTCGGCGGGATCGACCGCACACCGGTCAGGCCGAGGCGCTCGATCACCTCGTCGCGATAGTCCAGCGTCTGCGGGAAGTGCATGCCGGTATCGAGGAAGACCACCGGCAGGCTTGGGTCCACCTCGGCGATCAGCGACAACATGGCGACGCTTTCCGCCCCGAAGCTCGACACATAGGTCAGCTGCTCGGGCCATTCGCGCACCATGGCGACGCGCAGGATGGTCTGGGCCGAAGCTTCGCGCAGCTCGCCGTTCAGGCGCGCGAGACGCGCATCCGTCGACTCAAGCTGGCGGAGTTTGATATCGCCATAGGGCATCAGGTCAGTTTCCGTGTCTTGCGTGGAACACCGACACCCGGCCATCGGCGGCGGGCTGGTAGGCGTCCCGGAATTCATTCAGGGCTTCCAGAACACTAGGTAGGTCAGCGCGGGCCGTCTCGTAAGCGTCGAAGCCTGAACGGTTCATGTAGAAAATCTGATC
>MDTG01052302.1_pt1 | contig 11761 bp, 8 predicted proteins | sample 811421 | NCBI WGS metagenome assembly MDTG01 (sample SAMN05326645, study PRJNA326480) | marine metagenome | isolation source: seawater | place: Pacific Ocean: South East | collected 2011 | reverse complement strand
TGTCTGGTTTGGCCAGCGCATGAACCTGCTGAAACTGTCCGAGCACGAGATCGCCCGGGGCGGTATCGGCCGCAAGTTCCAGAAGCCGACCATCTTCGAGGCGCTCTCGGTGTTCGAGAACCTGGAGCTGGCCACCGCCTCCAACAAGCACGTCTGGTACACCCTGAACAAGAACCTGACCGGCGAACAACTGGACCGCATCGACGAGGTGCTCAAGCTGATCGGCCTCACCGAGCAGTTCCGCATGGAAGCCGGCGCCCTGTCCCACGGCCAGAAGCAATGGCTGGAGATCGGCATGTTGCTGATGCAGAACCCGCGCGTGCTGCTGGTCGACGAACCGGTGGCGGGCATGACCGGTGAAGAGGTCGAACACACCGCCGAGCTGCTGACCTCGCTGGCCGGCCGTCACTCGGTCATCGTGGTCGAGCACGACATGGCGTTCGTGCGCTCCATCGCCCGCAAGGTCACCGTGCTGCATCAGGGCTCGGTGCTGGCCGAAGGCACCATGGATCAGGTGCAGAATGACCCGCGTGTGGTCGAAGTCTATTTGGGGGAATGACCATGCTCAGCATTCAAGGTATCAACCAGTTCTACAATCAGAGCCACATTCTCTGGGACCTCGACCTGGAGCTGAAAGAAGGCAGCTGCAGCTGCCTGCTCGGCCGTAACGGCGTCGGCAAGACCACCCTGCTCAAATGCATCACCGGCCTGCTGCCAGTGAAAAGCGGGCAGATCAGCCTGATGGGCCGCGACATCACCAAGCTCTCGACCGAAAACCGCGCCCGCTCCGGGATCGGCTACGTACCGCAGGGGCGCGAGATCTTTCCGCTACTGACGGTGGAAGAGAACCTGAAAATCTCACTCGGCGCGCGCCCCGACCGCGCCCGGCAGATTCCCGCGCACATCTATGAGCTGTTCCCGGTGCTCAAGGAAATGAAACACCGCCGCGGCGGCGACCTGTCCGGTGGCCAGCAGCAGCAACTGGCGATTGGCCGCGCACTGGTCCTCGACCCCAAGCTGCTGATTCTCGATGAGCCGACCGAGGGCATTCAGCCCAACATCGTGCGCGACATCAGCGACGTCATCCGCAAGCTAAACACCGAGCTGGGGCTGACCGTGCTGCTGGTCGAGCAGAAGCTGCCGTTCGCCCGCCGGGCAGCGGAAAGCTTCTTCATCATGGAGCGCGGGCGCATGGTTGCCAACGGCCCGATGGATGACCTGAATGACGATCTGATCCAACGTTATCTGACCGTCTGACCCACCCTGCCCATCGCCTCGGTGCCCTCCGGCGGCGATGGGTCATTTTCCACCCATCAACCAAAAAACAATGGGTGAAAACCCGCCAAACCGCCTCAGCTAAAACCAGCAAAATCCATATAAAACAATAGCTTCCTTCTTGTGGCACAGCGCTTGCCTTGGTCTGTGCGTGATTGCCCACCCGCTCGGGCCAAAAAAAACACAAGAACCGGAGTTATGCCATGAAAACCTTACGCACCCTGGCCGTTGCCGGCCTGTCTGCCACCACCCTGCTCTCCAGCTCCCTGGCTTTCGCCCAGGACCGCGACGGCTGGCCCTCCAGCTTCACCGTCGGCACTGCCAGCCAAGGCGGCACCTACTTCGCCTACGGCTCCGGCTGGGCCAACTTTATCGCAGAGCAAACCGGCGTTTCCGGTGGTGCAGAAGTGACCGGCGGCCCGGTGCAGAACATGGCGCTGGTCCACACCGGTGACCTGGCCTTCGGCTTTACCACCATGGGCCCGGCCCGCGACGCCATCGAGGGGAAAAGCCCGCTGGCTCCGGGCATGCCTCTGGATAACACCTGCGCCATGTTCCCGATGTTCGAGACGCCCTTCTCCATGGCCGCCCTCGGCAGCTCCGGCGTGAAAACCATCAGCGACATTCCGGCTGGCACCCGCATCGGCTTTGGCCCGTCCGGTTCCACCTCCGACAGCTACTTCCCGCGCATGATGGAAACCCTGGGCGTGGACTTTGAAACCCGCAACGGCAGCTGGGCAGACCTTGGCGGCCAGATGCAGGACGGCCTGCTGGATATGATCGGCTTTGCCGCCGGCATCCCGGTGCCGACCATCAGCCAGCTGGAAGTGCAGACCGCCGTCAACGTGATCTCCTTCACCCAGGAAGAAGCCGACAAACTGGTCGCCAACTTCCCGGTCTCCGAGTTCACCATCCCGGCTGGCACCTACGGCTCGGCCAAGGAAGACGTGCGCGCCGTAGCCATGTGGAACTTCGCGGTGGCCAACTGCGATCTGCCGGAGAGCTTCGTCTACGAAGTCACCCGCCTGACCATGGAAAACAACCCGCGCATGGTGTCTATCCATCAGTCTGCGGTGACCAGCATTCCGGAAAACCGCGACAAGAACACCTTCATTCCGTGGCACCCGGGTGCGGCGCGCTGGTTTGCTGAAAACGGCTACGAGCTGGACCCGACACTGGTCAAGTAACTCTCTATCTTCCTGTCCACCGCCGCCCGGCCCACGCCGGGCGGCCCGCTCCCTTGCAGGTGCACCATGACTCAGCTAACTCACTCCCATGCGGACGATCCGCACGCCACCCTCGCGCCCACCGCTCCGGTCATGGCAGAAGGCGTGGACGACGAACCCGTTGAGGGCAACCGCCGCCTGTATCAGGGTTGGCGCATGCACGGCATGGCCGTGCTGGCCATCCTGTACTCGGCATTTCACCTTTACGTGCTGAACGTTTCTCCCATGGAGACCTGGAGCTACCGCATCGTGCACGTGTGCGGCGCGTTGATTCTGGGCTACCTGCTGTTCTCCGGTCGCGGTTTTACCGAAGCCCCCAGCACCCTGCAACGCTGGCTTAACGTTGCCGCCGTCGCCGCCCTGCTGCCGGCGGGCTACGCCCTGTGGCAAACCGTCTCGATGTATCTGCTGCTCAAGGGCGGCGCCATGCGCGTGCCGGTCGAGATCGAGACCCTGCACTACGGCTGGCCGCTGCTGGCCGCCACCGGCGTCGGCATTGTGCTGAGCTGGCTGCACCGCCAGCAGCGCAGCGGCTTCAACCTGCCTGACCTGGTGCTGATTGTCTGCTCGCTGGCCAGCGCCGGTTACTTTCTGGTGATCTTCAACTCACCGCTGCGCATGAGCACCGGCACCCCGTTCGCGCCCATCGGCATGAGCTTTGCCGCTGTAGCCGGTACCGCGCTGATCATGGAAATGACCCGCCGCGTGGCTGGTCTGGCGCTGGTAGTCATCGCCCTGCTGTTTGTTGCCTACGTGTTCGCCGGCCCGCACCTGCCGAGCTTCCTGGGCTATCCGGGCCTGAGCATTCAGCGCTTCTTCAGTCAGGTCTACACCGACATCGGCGTACTGGGCCCGACCACCGCTGTATCCTCGACCTACATCATTCTGTTCATCATCTTCGCGGCGTTCCTGCAGGCATCGAAGGTGGGTGACTACTTCGTCAACTTCGCCTTTGCCTGCGCCGGTCGTTCACGCGGCGGCCCGGCCAAGGTGTCGATTTTTGCTTCCGGCCTGATGGGCATGATCAACGGCACCAGCGCCGGTAACGTGGTATCCACCGGCTCGCTGACCATCCCGCTGATGAAGAAAGTCGGCTACAGCAAGAAAACCGCCGGCGCGGTTGAAGCCGCTGCGTCTACCGGTGGCCAGATCATGCCGCCAATCATGGGCGCAGGCGCCTTCATCATGGCCGAGATCACTGGCATCCCCTACACCGAGATCGCGATTGCCGCAGTTATCCCGGCGATTCTGTACTTCGCCTCGGTGTACTTCATGGTTGACCTGGAAGCGGCCAAGACCGGCATGCGCGGCATGCGCAAAGACGAGCTGCCGCAGCTCAAGGCGCTGTTGCGTCAGGTCTATCTGTTTGTGCCGATTCTGATCCTGGTGGTGGCGCTGTTCCTCGGCTACTCGGTCATCCGTGCCGGCACCCTGGCAACCGTTGCCGCTGCGGTGGTCAGCTGGCTGTCACCCAACAAAATGGGCCTGCGCGGCATGCTCAAGGCGCTGGAGCTGGCCGGCATCATGTCGATCCAGATCATCGTGGTCTGTGCCTGTGCCGGTGTGATCGTGGGCGTTATCGCCCTGACCGGTGTCGGTGCGCGCTTCTCCTCCATGCTGTTGGGTCTGGCTGACGCCAGCCAACTGCTGGCCCTGGTCTTCGCGATGTTGATCTCCATCGTACTGGGCATGGGCATGCCGACCACCGCGGCCTACGCGGTCGCCGCCTCGGTCGTGGCTCCCGGCCTGATCCAGCTCGGCATCGACCCGCTGACTGCGCACTTCTTTGTGTTCTACTTTGCGGTCGTCTCGGCGATCACCCCGCCGGTGGCACTGGCCTCGTTCGCTGCAGCAGGCATCTCGGGTGCCAACCCGATGCAGACCTCGGTTGCCTCGTTCAAGATTGGTCTGGCCGCGTTTATCGTGCCGTTCATGTTCTTCTACAACAGCGCGCTGCTGATGAACGACAGTATCCCGGCCATCATCCAGGCGCTGATCACCGCCAGTGCGGGCGTCTATCTGCTGTCGGCCGGCGTCCAGGGCTGGTTCATGAACCTGCGCACCAACTGGCTGGTACGCGGCCTGCTGATCGTCGCGGCCTTCCTGATGATCGAGGGCGGCGGCCTGACCGACCTGGTCGGCATCGCCACTGCCGTGCTTGCCGCTGGCCTGCAAAAGAAACTCGGCGCGCGTCAGCTGGCACCGGTCGCCTGAGCCAAAACCGGACAACCTGCACATTGCGGGTTGTCCGGCCTGCTGGCTGGGGCTACGCTCGCGTGGAGCCCACGAACACCAGACCATGAAAAAAAATCTGCCCATCGCCCTGTGTTTCAGCCTGATCGCCCTGCTGGCATGGCAGCTTGGCGGTCATTTTGGTTATCGCCAGCTGGAACAACACGGGCGCGATGAGGCCTTTCGCTACAGCCAGCTGATCAGCAACGAGATCAAGCGCTACGAACCCATTGTGGCTCTGGCAGCCCAGCATCCGCAGCTACGCCAGGCCCTGAACAGCCCCGAGCAGGCGCAGCATATCGACGCTGCCAACAGCATCATGCAAACCATGGCAACCATCGTTGCCAGCTCGGATGTCTACCTGATGGACGCCAGCGGTCACACCATCGCCGCCAGCAACTATCAGCAAAGCGCCAGCTTCATTGGCCGCAACTTCGCCTTTCGCCCCTATTTTCGCCGCGCCATGGCTGACCCCGGCGCACCGGCGTTCTACTTTGCCCTGGGCACGACCTCGCGGGTACGCGGGCTGTATTTCGCCCAGGCGGTGATGCCCAACGATGGCAGCAACCAGCCCATCGGCGTAATCACCATGAAAGTGCAGGTCACCGCACTGGAGCAGCAGTGGCAGCGGCCCGACGCCGCGCGTACCAGCGAAATGCTGATTACCGACGCCCAGGGCGTCAGCTTTATCGCCAGCCGCCCCGACTGGCTGTATCGCAGCATCAAACCACTGGACAGCTGGCTGGAGCGCCAACTGGTTGATGAGCAGCGCTACGACCGCCAGGCCATAGCGCCGTTGATCACCACCACCCTGCCAACACCCTGGGGTATCGATGCGGAATATCTGATGATCGCTGAGCAGCAACGCCAGCGCAGCTACCTCAGCGTCAGCATGCCGCTGCCCAGCGAAGACTGGACCCTGCGCGTACTGAGCGACACCCGCCCGGTATTCTGGGCGCGCATTCTGTTCCTGCTGGGCAGCTGCCTGCTGGTATCCGGTGTGCTGCTGACCTGGCTGTACCTGCGCGAACGTCACCGCCGCGAGGGCGAGCTGGCCCAGCGCAGCACGCTGCTGGAACAACGCGTGGCCGAGCGCACGGCCGACTTGGAAACCTCCAACCGCCAGTTGCTGGCCGAGATCAGCGAACGCGAGCGCGCCGAAACCGAACTGAAAGCCGCGCAGCAGGAGCTGATCCAGTCTGCCAAGCTGGCCGTGCTCGGACAGATGTCCGCCGGGCTCAACCATGAGATGACCCAGCCGCTGACCGCCATTCAGGCCTACGCGCGCAACAGCCAACGCTTTCTGGAGCGTGGCGAGCAGGAAACAGTGGCGGCCAATCTGCAGGAGATCATCAGCCTGTGCGACACCATGGCCGAGCTGACCCGGCAGTTCAAAGTGTTTGCCCGCAAGTCCGCCGGACTGCCCTCTCAGGTTGATCTGCGCCAGCCCATCGACGCGGCCCTGAAGATCATCAACGCCCAGGAGAGCAGCCGCGGTATTGATATCCAGTGGCAACGCCCTGACCAACCGGTGCCCGTACACGGCGAACTGATTCGTATCGAGCAGGTGCTGGTCAACCTGATTGCCAATGCCGTGCATGCCGTGGAGGCCGTGCCCGATGGCCAGATCAGCCTGGAGATTCAGCGCAGCGACGACCAGATCACCTGCCACGTGCGCGACAATGGCCACGGCCTGCCGGCGGACAGCGAACAACTGTTCGAGCCGTTCTACACCACCAAATCGATGAAGCAGGGCCTTGGCCTTGGTCTGTCGATTTCAAGGCAGATCATGGATGCCCTGGGCGGCAGCCTGACCGGCCAGAACCGCCGCGATGCACGCGGCGCCGACTTTATCCTGCGCTTTCAGCCGCCGCGCGGCGCAGCGCAACCCACGGAGAGGCCATGAGCGAGCCCGTGATTTTCTTTATCGATGACGACGCCCACATCCGCCAGGCCATCACCCAGACCCTGGCGCTGGAAGACCTGCCCGTGCGCGCCTTTGCCGATGGCCCCAGCGCGCTGGCCGAGCTGACTGCCGACTTCCCCGGCATCATCCTCTGTGACTACCACATGCCCGGCATGGACGGCCTGGCCGTACTGCAGGCGGTGCGCGACTGCGACGACAGCATCCCGCTGATCATCCTCACCGGGCAGGGCGACATCAGTACGGCAGTGGCCGCCATGCGCAACGGTGCCTACGACTTTATCGAAAAGCCGTTCCATCACGACGGGCTAATCGAAATCATCAAACGCGCCCTCGACAAGCGTCGCCTGGCGCTGGAGAACCGCCACCTCAAGGCCCAGGTGCGCGGCCTGACCCGCCCCGGCCCGCGCCTGCTGGGCGACTCGGCCAGCATGCAAACAGTAATCGGCCTGCTCGAGCCCCTGCTCAACACCAGCGCCGACATCCTGCTGCACGGCGAAACCGGCTCGGGCAAAGACGCCATCGCGCGTTACATCCACGAAAACAGCAACCGTAGCGACCACAACTTTGTCGCCATCAACTGCGGTGCGGTGCCGGAAAACCTGATCGAGAGCGAACTGTTCGGCCACGAGGCCGGCGCCTTTACCGGCGCCGACAAGCGGCGCATCGGCAAATTCGAGCATGCCAACAAGGGCACGCTGTTTCTTGATGAACTGGAAAGCATGCCGCTGAACCTGCAGGTCAAACTGCTGCGCGTGCTGGAAGAGCGTAAGGTCGAGCGCCTTGGCAGCAATCAGCCGATTGCCGTTGATGTGCGCATCGTCGCCGCCACCAAGTCCGACCTCAAAGCCCTGAGCGACGCCGGCGAGTTTCGCTCCGACCTCTACTACCGGCTCAACGTCGTGCAGATCAAGATTCCGCCGCTGCGCGAGCGCAAACAGGACGTGCCGCTGCTGTTTCACCACTTCGCCCTGATTGCCGCCTCACGCTACGACCGTGAAATCATCCCGCTGGACGCCGCCCAGGCAGCCGCCCTCATGCAGCACGACTGGCCCGGCAACGTGCGGGAGCTGCGCAACCTGGCCGAACGCTACGTTTTGATGGGCGCCGCCGCCCTGAGTGGCCCGGAGACCGCGCAACTGCCCGCCGCAGGCGGCCAGCAAACCCTGGGTGAGATGCTGGATGCCTACGAGCACAGCCTGCTGGCCAGCGCGCTCAAGGCCTGCAACGGCAGTATCAAGGAGGTCATGATGCAGCTTGGCCTGGCGCGCAAAACCCTCTACGACAAGATGAAACGCCACGGCCTGGACAAGGCCGACTTCAAGGACTGACCCACATTGCGGGCGCGGCATGCCGCGCCCCTACGCCCCGACTGCACACCACCTGCTGGCCCATACCTCCTGCGCAGCACCAGCGCCTTATCAACCCCGTAGCGCCGCGACATGTCGTGGCCGAACCCCGGCAAAAGCACCAATGCCGCCGCCCGCGCCATTTATGAGCCAGTATTCACCGCCGCCCCACCCCCTTGCCATGTTCAAACAAGTGTTCGACACTGATCGGCGTTTTTTCATCCGTACACGAATTTAGGGGACAACCCATGAGCGATATCCGTTTCGACGACAAAGTCGTCATCGTAACCGGTGCCGGTGGCGGCATTGGCCGCGCCCACGCCCTGCTGTTTGCCAAGCACGGTGCCAAAGTTGTGGTCAACGACCTGGGTGGCAGCACCAACGGCGAAGGCGCCAACAGCGAAGCCGCGCTCAAGGTTGTGGAAGAAATCAAAGCCGCTGGCGGTACCGCCATCGCCAACCCCGACAACGTCATCAACGGTGACCGCATCGTTGAGTGCGCCATGGACAACTTCGGTCGCATCGACATCGTCGTCAACAACGCCGGCATCCTGCGCGACAAGAGCTTCGCCAAGATGACCGACGCTGACTGGGACCTGATCTACAAAGTCCACGTCGAAGGCGCCTACAAGACCACCAAGGCCGCCTGGGACCACATGAAGAACAACAACTTCGGTCGTGTGATCTTCACCTCCTCCACCTCCGGCATCTACGGCAACTTCGGTCAGGCCAACTACGGCATGGCCAAGCTGGGCCTGTACGGCTTCACCCGTACCTTGGCTATCGAAGGCCGCAAGAACAACATCTTCGTCAACGCCATTGCCCCCACCGGCGGCACTCGCATGACCGAAGGCCTGTTCCCAGAAGGCGCATTCGACAAGCTGAAGCCTGAACTGGTCAGCCCGCTGGTTGCTTACCTGTGCTCCGAAGAGTGCAAAGAAACCGGCAGCCTGTTCGAAGTCGGCGGCGGCTGGATGGGCAAGGTACGCTGGGAGCGCTCCCTGGGTATCGGTTTCAACCCGGACGAAGGCTTCACCCCGGAAGACGTTGCCGCCAACTTCGAACAGCTGTGCAGCTTCGAAGGCGCCGTCCACCCGAAAGACAACATCGAAGCCCTGCGTGAGCTGATGGCTAACATCCAGAAGTTTGCCTAACGGCTGACTTCTGGAGCGGCAAGCTGTAAGCCTCAAGCGGCAAGCTAACGGCAAAAGCGCTGCCCGATGTTAAAAAGCCCGCCCCTGGGTTCAGGGGCGGGCTTTTTGTTAGCTGGCTTCGCGAAGCTACTCAACCAACGCAACGTGCTTACCAAGTTCGCTACGTCCTATTCGCCCCTCTTTCATCAGCAGACCCAGTAGGCTGTAACTCAAATAGTCTTTCGAGCCGCCACCATAATCGGACTGCAGCCCCAAATACTTCGCTGCATCGGAGTTCTTAATACCATCAGGATTCGCCTTGGCTAACTCCAGCACCGCAGCTTTTAATAGCTCCAGGCCCATCTGCGCCTTTTCGTAGCAACCATCCGGGATATTCAACTTCACCTTACGCGAAATATTCTCCGGATTAGGACGAACTCGATTCGTCAGCAAGCCACCCTGAGAGCGAATGCCAAATGCCGATATCAACTCAGCTTCAATCTTTAGTGCCTGTTCTTCCGTTAGCCCGCCAGATATCACCGTGTGCAAGACGTTCATTCCTGCTGCATGAATCGCCTCGATGACCTTACCCTTCTCTGAGTCATCGACTTTTGCCTGATGCTCCCATGCCCTATTGCCGGTTCCTTTGCCAATGTAAAACGGCCTTGCAGGCTTAGTCCTCGGATCTTTAAGTGCGTATACATAGAATGGACTTTGCGCCATACAACTCCCTATCTTCTGCAACTGACGAACATAGCTGACCTATAGAGATACCCCAGCCTTGCAGCCAGCGCAAAACAAAACGTCCACACGTTAGCAACAGGGCCTCCACTGCAGTTTCTCCGCTCCCCATCTGACACTAACGACCGTAATCTAACCGCTGCGCAACCAGCGCTTAGTTGCCCGCTGATTAGCAGCCATAACGATAACCCGCCCTGGCCACACCGAGCGCCACGTCATCACAAACGCCCCGTACAAAGTGAGAGACCGCTTCCCGTCCGGATCAATTTCCGGCTTTACCAATCCTTTGGCCAACAGTGCATCCGACTCTTCGCGCAGAAAGGCGGTGATCTCGGCGAAGCCTTGCTCCGCTTGGTAATCAACTGGCTGTGAATCGCCCTTAAGGCTCTGACGCAGCTGCGCGTGCAGCGACAGCAACTGCTCGACAACCATCACCTTGGAGAACTGGAAGCTCTGTTTGATGGGTAGCGGCGGATAAGCTTCCGGCCGGTTGCCATTGAGAACATTCAACCAACGGCCATCGACGAATTTCTGCGAGAACTCGCAGTAGGTAAGATCAGGCTGATTGGTCGCACTGATGCCGACGACCGTTCCTGCCAACTTCAGGTGCTCGTGCCAGTAGACGCGGAACCAAGTATCGGTGTGACTATCGTGCAGTGACGAGTTGCCTACCACAACGAACCCAGCATCCATCATTTGCTCGTCAAAATAGGGGACACCCTCAGTGCATCGCTCGAAAAAGTCATCATCGGACAGTGGTTCAAACTGGACGATGGTTGGAATTTTTTGCGTCCGCCAAACGATGAAAGGGCCGACCAGATTCATAAACAGCGGCCCAATCAGCACCAGTCCGATCAGTCCCCAAAACGCAATCTCAAGCATACGACTCCCTATATGCGGTCTGTGTGTCCTGCCCGAAATGTAACAAACCCGAGAGCAACCCGTGACCCGCTGCTTGGCACACCATCTGCCGGCACATTGAAACTGCGACCTGTGCCCCACAAACAAAAACCCCGCGCCATTTCCGACGCGGGGTTTTCTCTTGCAGCTTGAAGCTTACCGCTTGCCGCTTGCCGCTGTCTGACGCGCTGCGCGCGTCAGACATAGATCGCTTCCAGCGGCGGGAAGCCGTTGAACTCGATGGCGCTGTAGCTGGTGGTGTAGGCACCAGTGGAAAGCCAGTACAGGCGATCACCGATGGCCAGGTTCAGCGGCAGGCCATATTTGTAATGTTCGTACATGATGTCGGCGCTGTCGCAAGTTGGGCCGGCGATGACGGCTTCTTCCAGTTCACCCTGCTTCTCGGTCCACAGCGGGAACTTGATGGATTCGTCCATGGTTTCGATCAGGCCGGAGAACTTGCCCACGTCGGTGTATACCCAACGCTCAAGCGCAGTGTGCGACTTGCGCGATACCAGCACCACTTCGCTAACCAGGATACCGGCGTTGGCGATCAAGGAGCGGCCTGGCTCGAGGATGATTTCCGGCAGCTCGTCACCAAAGTCTTCCTGCAGGAAGCGGGTGATCTCTTCCGCGTAGGTCTGCAGGGTGTTGGTTTTGGTGATGTAGTTGGCCGGAAAGCCGCCACCCATGTTGATCATCTTCAGGGTGATGTTGTCTTCTTCTTTCAGGCGCTCAAAGATCACCTTGACCTTGGCGATGGCAGCATCCCACGCGCCGATGTCGCGCTGCTGCGAACCGACGTGGAAGGAAATACCGTAGGGCTCCAGGCCCAGTTCTTTGGCCAGCACCAGCAGGTCCATTGCCATGTCGGTCTGGCAGCCGAACTTGCGCGACAGCGGCCAGTCGGCGGTGGTGGAGCCTTCGGTCAGGATGCGGACATAGATTTTCGAACCCGGTGCGGCCTTGGCGATGTTGCGC
>MDTG01217190.1_pt1 | contig 11762 bp, 14 predicted proteins | sample 811421 | NCBI WGS metagenome assembly MDTG01 (sample SAMN05326645, study PRJNA326480) | marine metagenome | isolation source: seawater | place: Pacific Ocean: South East | collected 2011 | reverse complement strand
TTTGGTTTAAAAGTAACAAAATCCTGATGTCTTTTAAAAGGTTCGGGCTTCATTCTAAATGCATGTGGTGCATCTGATCTTGTTAGATATAAAATATCGTTATCTTGATTTGAAATTATTTTTACATAATTTTTATTATTTTTTTCATTTGTCAATGTATGCGGAATAACTACATCATATTTATTTAAATTTTTTAGATGAAAATTTATAGCTTTATCCAAGTAGGTAGGATTTAAAAAAATTTCATCACACTGTATATCAACAACTAATTTTAACTTTTTAAATTTTCTACTATTTTTTTTTAAAAATGTTGAAATTCTGTCAGTTCCATTTTTAATATTTTTATTTGTTAAATAAGCATCTTGGCCATATTTTTTTACTAGATTTATTACTTTTGAACTATCTGTGCAAACAATAAGTTTATCGAGTTTTTTTGACATTAATGACCTCTTTAAAACATGGGCTAAAAGTGGCAGACCATCAATTACTTGCAATGGTTTGTTTGGCAGTCTTTTAGATTTTAATCTAGCTGGAATTATACCGAGGATCATTTAAAAACTTTATATACAATTTAAATAACAATTAAAAATAATAATTTAAATTTAATCAGAATTAATATTTCACATCTTTCTTTTAAATTAATTTACATTTTAGAGGATTTATTGTTATGTAAGCATCAATAATGCTTGTTCGAGACTATCTAGATCAATAGATTAAACTGTTTTTTTTTCAAAAAAAATATAATGTCATCCCAAAATTTTAAAATATCTAATAATTAATGTTTTTGTGAAACGAATAAATCTTTTTTTATATATATGTCTGGTAAGATACAAGGCTATAAATCTTATACTAAAGAAATTTCAAAAATATAATATTTCAATAATTTTAGATATGGAAGACAGTGCACAAGACTTGTTTGATAAACAAAATAACAAAAATTTAAAAAAAATATCGAGAGAAGGTCTTAAGTATCTTTATGATAAAAATATTTTAGAAAATACAGAAACTTTTGTTAGAATTAATTCGCAAAAGAGTGAATTTTATAATCAAGATATTCAAACAATTTCATCAATTTTAAAAAAAAAATCTTCAATTAAAGGAATATTTTTACCAAAAGTTGAAAATTATAATCAGATAAAAGATTGTTATAATCAACTATCAATCTCAAAAATAAATAATTTTACAATTGTTCCAATGATAGAAACAGAAAAAGGGTTAAAAAATCTTGATAAAATTCTTTTACAGGACAAGTTCAATGATATTATTAAATATGTTCATTATGGACACTATGATTTCTGTTTAGATAGTAACTTTTGGCCCTTTCCTGAGCCATATCATTATGAATATTGGAAAATAATTGAAAAAATTTCAAAAAGTATAATTAAATATAAAAAAAAATATATTCATACACCATTTCCATTGATAGAAACTGAAAGTATATATTGGTCATCAATAGATTATATGCAAAAAAATTTAAGTATTGATCAAATAAATCTTAGTTTGGTTAATATTGACCTAAATTATATTAATCAACCACATAAAATTAAATTAACAAAATTAAAAAGCATTTCAAATGACCATCATTATAAAAAAGTATTTGCAAAAAAAATTGTTAATGAATATTTAAATAACAAATCTAAAAACAAAAGTTTTTCGTTATCGCGTAAAAGATTTATACCCCCACATCTGTACCTAGGTGCTAAAAAATTTTTAAGTTAAATATTTTAAAGGTATTTTATTTAATAATATAGTTTTTAATTTTTCCTCTACTAGTTTTTCTGTGTCTTTCATCAATTGGTGGGTAGTTGTCAAAACCTAGCAAAATTTTTTCTTTACTGTTAAATTTTTTAGTAAATTTTTTTGGTATAGAGAAAGGCAAGGCAAACTGTTGTCTAATAAACCATCTTGTATAAACTAAGGTTAAAATAGATCTTTGTTCATAATTTTTTTTAATTGAAGACCCATGCCATGTTGAAGAATTAGTAACAATTATAGTGCCTTTTTTGCCAATAATCTTTATTGCCTTTTCCCCGTCTTTTTTTTTAGGGTAAATATTTTTTTTATGAGAAAAAGGTACGAGTCTAGTGGGACCACTATCTTCGTCTACATTTGATAAATAAATAAAAAAATGCAAACTTGTAGGAGGGTAAACACCTGAAATTCTACTATCAATATGTAATGGCTGAGCAATACACGGATTCTTTATTGTTCTTGAGTGTAAATGATCAAACTGATAAATATTTTTATCCTTATAATAAGCTCCATTTTGAAAATAGTTTTTACAAATTTTATTAATTTTTCTGTCAAATACTAATTTAAAAAAAATGAAGTTTTTATTTGTTAAATTATAAACAACTCTTGCTTCATTACCATGAAATTTTTTTTCTTTCTTTGATTTTTTAAGATTTAAATTGATAATATCAAGAAATTGATCGCATAATTTTTCATTTATTCTAGATTCTAAAACAGAATATCCTTTTTGATCTAATTCCTTTTTAATTTTTAAAAAATTTAAATTAGAGTTTGTAAATGTTAGCATTCTAAAATTTTATTTAGTTTGTATTAATCAATACATTATTATAGTTATTTGTATAAAATCAAGAAAAATGAATATTAAAGAATTTGAAAAAAAATTTTTAATTGGTTTTAAAAAATTAAAAATAAATAAAAATAAAAATATTTACCTTACATCAAATTTATCTAATATTTCAAAAATTAGAATAAGGAAGGAAAAAAAACTTAGTTCAATATATAAGTGTCTAACACAAACAATAGGTAAAAATTTTTCTATATTTGTACCCACAGCCACAATGAATCTGTGCAACACAAAAATTCCATTTGATTTAGAAAATACTCCAAGTCATAATATGGGACCATTTGCTGAATTTATAAGAAATAAAAAAAAATCAATAAGAAGTTTGCATCCTTTTTGGTCTATATGTGGTATCGGAAATAATGCAAAGTTATTAAAACATATATCTAAGCATGCTTATGGTTATGGCTCTCCTTGGTCAAAAATGTTAGATCTTGACTTTTTGCAAGTTAATATTGGTATACACCCCTCAAGAGCAGTAACTTTAGTTCATCATATAGAAACAATAATTGGTGTTCCCTATAGATACAATAAATTGTTTAAACACAAGATTAAAATTCATAATAAATTTTATTATGATGAATATTTTCAAAGTGTTTTTTTTAATCAAGTAAATTCAAAAAAAAAAATTAAACTTAATGAACATTTTTTTAAAATTTTAAATAAACAAAAAAAATTGAATTATTCAAAACTCCCATATGGTTTAGAAATGTGGAGTTTCAAAATGAGAGATTTTTTTAAAGTTGCTTCAGAATTATTTCTAAATGATATGTATACATATCTAGAGAATAAACCAAAATTTAACAAAATTTCAGAATATTAATAATTAAAAATATTAAATGAAAAATTTAATTAAATTCGGAAAAAAAATATTTCCTATTTGCAGAAGTATCACTGGCAATGGAACACTTACTACCCTTAAAGAAATTAAAAAAAATTATTTGAAAAATCTTATGATAAAAAGAATACCCTCAAGAAAAAAAGTTTTTGATTGGAAGATACCTGATGAATGGAATATAAAGGATGCTTATGTAATTGATAAACATTCAAAAAAAATAATAGATTTTAAAAGTAATAATTTACATATAGTTAATTATTCTGCACCTAAAAATAAAATATAATTAAAAAAAAAGAACTTCTTGCTAAATTAAATTTTATAGATAATTACCCTGATGCTATTCCTTATGTTACATCTTACTATAAAAAAAATTGGGGTTTTTGTGTAACAAAAAAACAATATGATAATATTAAAAAAAATTATAAAAATTCTGACCAATTTAAAGTTAAAATTTCCACTAGTTTTAAAAAAAACGGAAATCTTAACTATGGAGAACTGTTAATCCCAGGTAAATCAAAAAAAGAAATTTTATTTTCAACTTATATCTGTCACCCATCTATGGCAAATAATGAACTTTCTGGTCCACTATTAACAATTGCTATTGCAAATTATTTTAAAAAAAAAAACAATTAGAAAAATCATTAAGATTTATTTTTATACCAGAAACGATTGGTTCAATTTCATATATAAATAAAAATTTTTCAAAAATTAAAAATATTCTTTTTGGATTTGTTATAACATGCGTAGGTGATGATAAAAAATTTTCAATTTTGAATAGCAAATATAATGATACCATAATTGATAAAATATGCAGTGATGTATATAAAAAACTGAAAGTAAAAGTAGAAACTTACTCTTTTCTTGAAAGAGGATCTGATGAAAGACAATTTAGTTCTCCAGGTGTGGATTTACCTATGGTTTCGATGATGAGATCAAAATATAATACTTATAAAGAATATCATACATCAAAGGATAATTTTGATTTTGTTTCTGCTAATGGATTAAAGAAATCTTTTGAGATTCATAAACATGTTATAAATAAATTGCTTAAAATAGACGAAAAAAAAATTTATCTTGGAAGGATAAAAACTCTAAAAAAAGAAAAAAGTAATCCTATTTCAATAAAAATTTGTGAGCCTAATTTGGGCAAAAGAGGGCTTTACCATTTAATGGGAACTCCTGATAATCAAACATTAGAAAAAAGAGTTGCAAATATTTTAGATTTTTTACAATATTCTGACGGCTCAAATGGATTAAAAGAAATTAGCAAATTAATAAATCTAAATTTTGATAAAACAAAAAAATTATATTTTTTTTTAAAAAAAAAAAATTTAGTTAAATAAAATAATAGGTAAATTTAAAAAAAAGAAAATTATTTTTGAAAAATATAATTGAATGATTTATTAAATTTACTATCTTTGCCATCTTTAATTTCAATATATTTTTCAATAAATCTAAAATTATACTCTTCCATTATATTTAGAATTTTTTTATGTTGTTGTTTAAAATTTTCATTAATTTCAATATTTAAGCTTTTTACTTTTTTATTATTTAAAACTTCATTACTTCCTTGAAGAATTAAATGTTCAATACCATCAACATCAATCTTTATATAATCAGGAACTTCAATTATTTTATTTTTTATAAAAAAATTTATAGTAGTTCCTAATAAATTATATCTTGTTTTTGGGTGAAATTTTTTTCCTTCAAAATTAAAATTTTCACCAAATGTGTTTAGTGCACCACCTTCAACGAAACCACTTTCATTCATTATTTGAAAAGTATTTTCTTTATTAGTAAGAGGCATTGGTATTACTTTAATCTTTTCTTCTAAATTATTTACAGATATATTTCTTGTTAAAATTCTTAAATTTGAGGTTGATGGTTCAAAAGAAAATGTTGTAGAACTCGGGTTTTTAATTGCATTGTAAATTGAATATAAACCAATATTTGCTCCAATATCCCAAAAAGTTAAATTTTCTTCTTTTTTAAAATTATCAATCCATTCAAGTGTTCGTGGTTCTTTTGAAAAAAAAGTATTCACTCTAAAACTACAAGTTTGATTAGGAGAAAAAAAAACCGTTTTTTTATCGAGAATATTTATGATTTTATAAGTATCCTCCTCAATAAAATCTTTAAACCAAATTAAAAAACTCCTTTTCGTAAAAAATAAAAAAAATTTATCTAAATAGAATAAGGCCCTATACAAAAAATATGATAAATTTTTAATCATTTTTGTTTAAGAATGATGAACATCTATATATTGATCTTTATAACTAAAAACCGTTGGTCGTAAAAACATACAATTTGATTTAATTGATATAATAGAATTCTTGATTTGCAACAAAATTACACAATGTGGGTTTAATATGTAATTTTCATCAGTTATTGAAAATTTAATTTTTTTAGATGTGGGGTTGATAAAGAATAATTCATTTTTATCAAGATTATCAAAATATTTTTGAATTGTATAGATTTGGTTTTTAAACAACGAAGTTTTAATTATATCACTTGAAATTTTTTTTTTGGCATTTATGTCTGTAAATTTAGCTAAAATATTTCCATGAACAAAAGAATATAAATTATTATTTGAGGAATATCCTAGGTAGCATCTATTACTGATTATACTTTTGTCATCTAAGTGTTCAGTTTGTTTTGTAAAATGATAAATATAAAATACTCCAAAATCTTCTATATCATTTAAAAATCCTGAATTAATTACTAGTTCATTGGAAATATCTAAAGAATTTACTTTATATGTTTTTATAAGTTTATTTTCTTTTGTATAAAAATGAAATTCAACCCATGAGTCATTTATATTGTAAAATAAACTCAATATATTTGAATATTTAAATTTAGTCTTATATCCGTTGTCAGTTCTCCAAAGAAACGCATCACTTACTGTAGTAAAATAATCTTTATCAAAAGTTTTTAAATAAATTGGTTTAATATTTATTGTGTTTCTAATAATTGAGGCAAAATTAGATTTTGCAAGTTTTTTAAGCAATGATTTCATTCAATTCTTTTTTTAAATTACCAACTTTAATAAACTTATCTTTACTAAGAATATATTCATGAGGGGGATGAGTATGTTCAAATGATAAAAAGTTATTATTTACTGACACAAACATTGGTATTCCCAGATAGTTTTTTGTAATTAAAAAAATTTCAGGTCTGATTAATTTTTTTTTAATCTCAATTATATTCGTATTATTTGTTATAAGTTCAAAAATTTCTTCTATCATTTTTGTTTTATAATTTACCAAATATGCTTTAAATTTATCCTCAATAGGTTTCTCATAAATATTTCTTAAAAATATATAATTTTTTTCTGCATCTTGATTTGCTAATGAACTAATCGAACTTAAAATATTTCCTGTTTTTGTAATCATTGTATAAGGATATTCTGATTGGTACGATGAAAATCCTCCCTTATGTAAGTATATTTTTAAATTTGCTCTAAATTCAGGTTTAGTGTTAGTAAAAGAATTAAAATTCTCAAGTTTTTCTCCTTTAAAATTTTTATCTAAATTTTTATCTGCTAAAAAATATACATCATTATTTGAAATATCTTCATTTTTTAAAATGTAAAAAAAATTATTAATTTTTTTTTCAGAAATATTTTTTAAAATCCACTTATTATTTTTAGGATAACATTTGAATAAATTTAAATTCGATGGTTTTGATACTCTATTTTTAAAAAGAGGTATTTGTATTTCACATTTAAATGTATTGTCTTTTATTCCAAAAAAATAGTTCATTAACACTAAATTAACATTACATTTAAAAAAAACATATTAATATTTTTAATATTCATTTTTTTGCCTTAAAGTTAACAATTAAAAGATTTTAATTGTTTAACAAATATGTTAACTGAATTATCATTTAAATTAAAAACTTCAATAAAATGAAAAGATTTATAAAAAAAATCATTAATAAGTTAGGTTATGATCTAAAGAAAATAGATAAAGAATTTTCAAATCCTTCACTTGAAGACATATTAATAAAGAAAGTAAATGAAAATCCTATAATTTTTGATGTTGGTGGTAATAAGGGCCAATCTGTAAGTAAATTTAAAAAAATTTTTAAACAACCAATTATCCACTCATTTGAACCAATTAAAACAGAATTTAATATTATGCAGGAAAAATTTAAGAATGATGAAAATGTTAGATTAAACAATTATGCTTTAGGAGAAATTGAAGAAGAAAAAAATTTTAATATTTCGGCACAAACTGGAGCTTCGTCTTTCAATAAAATTAATAATAATACAAGATGGATTAAGTTGAGATCTAAAGAATATAAAACTACTGTAAATGAATTTGTTACAACTTCGAAAGTAAAAATTTCAACATTAGATAATTATTTTTTAAATAATAATATAGATCACATTGATTTATTAAAAATAGATACACAGGGTTATGAAGACAAGGTCTTACAGGGAAGTAAAAACACTTTAAAACAAAATAAAATAAAAGCTATAATTACTGAGGTTATGTTTGATAATGTTTACGATAAACATTTTTCTTTCAGTGATTTAGAAAAGTTCTTATTACCAAATAATTTTAGAATGGTTGGAATTTATTTATATAGTAATAGTTTATTTGATAATTTAACTTTTTTTGCTGATGTATGTTACTTCAACAAAAATTATTATGATTTGTAAGTAATAATCTAAATAATGTTTGAAAATATTTATAAAAAAAAAAAAGTTTTAGTTACTGGTAACACTGGATTCAAGGGAAGTTGGCTTACAACATGGTTGTTAAAACTTGACGCAAAGGTTGTAGGAGTATCAAAAGATATACCTACAAACCCTTCGATGTTTGAGATACTCAAACTTGAGGAAAAGATAAAATATTATCAAGAAGATATTAGAGACCAAGCTAAAATGATTAATATAATTTCATATGAAAAACCTGATTTTCTATTTCATCTTGCAGCCCAACCAGTGGTTTCAACCTCTTATCTTGATCCCTCAGAAACTATATCCTCTAATGTAATGGGTACAGCAAACATCTTAGAGGCATTAAAAGTTTCAAATCATAATTGTGTAGCAGTAATTATCACAAGTGATAAAGCTTACGATAATGTTGAACAATTAAAAGGATATAAAGAAAATGATAAGTTAGGAGGTAAAGATATTTATAGTGGAAGCAAAGGTGCAGCTGAACTCATAATAAAATCTTATTTCCACTCTTTTTTAAAAAAAGAAAGTTGTAATATCAAATTAGGGATTGGCAGAGCCGGGAACGTTATAGGTGGTGGTGACTGGGCAAAAAATAGAATTATAGTCGATTGTATGAAGGCTTGGAATAAAGATGAGCCTGTAGAAATAAGAGCACCTAATGCAACAAGACCATGGCAACATGTTTTAGAGCCCCTAAGTGGATACCTTAACCTCGGAAAAGTTCTTGATGAAAATAGGGATTTAAACGGAGAGGCATTTAATTTTGGACCTGATACAGAGCAAGATATTACTGTAGAAGATTTATTAATCGAACTCAGTAAATATTGGAATTTTAAAAATTTAGAAAATATTTATACAACAACGTCAAATGTACCTTTTCATGAGGCTAAACTTTTAAAGCTTGACTGTGAAAAAGCATTTATTTCTTTTAAGTGGAAAGGTAATTTAAGCTATAAAGATACTATAAAATTTACAAGTGAATGGTACTATGATTTTTACAAGACTAATAAACAAATGCTAAATAAAACTTTAGAGCAAATCGAAGAATATGAGAAAATAGCAATACAAAAATCCTTAAAATGGACGGAGTAATTTTAACAAAGTTAAAACGGGTAAATCATCCAAAAGGAGACATATTTCAAGGTATGAAAAAAAGTGATATTGGTTTTGATGGATTTGGGGAAGCATATTTTTCTAATATTAATCAAGGTGAAATAAAAGGATGGAAAAGACATAAAGAGATGACTCTAAACTTAATTGTTCCTACAGGAGAGATAGAATTTGTGGTTTTCCAGGATATTGAAAAAAAATTTTTTAATATTAAAATCTCTCAAAATAATTATCAAAGATTGACAGTAAAGCCAGGTTTATGGTTAGCATTTAGGGGAATAAAAAAACAAAATATACTTTTAAATATATCAAATATAGAACATAATCCAAAAGAGGCAGATAATCTCAAATTAAGTGAAATAAATTATAATTGGAATAATAAATCTTAAGACTCAAATGAAAGTTGTAATATTAGCTGGCGGAAAAGGATCAAGGATCGCTGAATACACAAAATCAGTTCCAAAACCGATGATACAAATTGGATCAAAACCAATAATAGAACATATTATTAATTATTATATAAAATTTGGTTTTAAAGATTTTTTAATAGCTGGAGGATATAAATACTCAGTTATTAAAAAATATTTTAAAAAAAAAAATTTTTTAGCCAATATAAAAGTTATTAATACAGGTCTAGAGACTCTCACAGGTACAAGATTGTTAAAGTTATCTAAAGAATTAAATGAAACATTTATGCTAACGTATGGTGATGGATTATCAAATATAAATTTAAAAAAACTTTTAAAGTTTCATAAAAAAAGTAAAAAAAAAATTACTTTGTCTGCAGTGCATCCACCAGCAAGATTCGGTGAATTGGAAATAAGCAAAAATATAGTTACAAAATTTGAGGAAAAACCGCAATTACAAAAAGGTTGGATAAATGGGGGTTTTTTTGTCGTTGAACCAGAATTTTTAAATTTAATAGGAAATAAAAATGTTATGCTTGAAAGAACACCATTAAAAAAAGCTGTTAAAAAAAAAAAATTTAGCTGCATATAAACATTCTGGTTTTTGGTTTTGTATGGATACCTTAAGAGATAAAAAGGTATTGGATGAAATGCTAAGAAATAAAAAATCTCCTTGGATTAAATAATGCCTAAAATTGCAGTTTTAGGAGGAACAGGTTATTTAGCATCAATACTTCAAAACCAAAATAACGTTAAACAAAATAAATTTACTTTTTTTTCAAGAAAAAAGAATTTAAGAAATTATATTAATTTTTCAAAATTTGAGGAAAGTCACAATAAACTAAAAAATTATGATTGCATTATTCATTTAGTAGGCCCAAGTCAATCTAAAATTAATAATGAAAATAAACTTTTAAATGAAAAAAAAAAATTACTTCAAAAGTAAGCGATTTTTGCTTTAGAAATAATATTAAACTAATTTATATATCTTCGTTAAAAGTTTATAAAAATTATGGAAATAAGAGTATTTTTATTAACTCTAAAATAAATTTAGATGATTTTTATTCAAGATCTCATTACGAATCAGAAAAAATAATCATTAAAAAATTTAAGAAACATAAAAATATGTTTACTATTTTAAGATTAGGAAATGTATTTGGGTATAGAAAATATTTAAATTTAAATGAACTTAATAAAAATATAGTTCATAGATTTTGCAAATCTGCATTTTATAAAAAAAAAATAATAGTAAAAAATGGAATTGTACAGAGAGCTTTTATTCCATCAGAGATATTTATTGATATAATAAATAACACTATTAAGAAAAAAATTTTCAAAAATTCAATTAAAATTATTAGTTATAAGATCTATGATTTAAAAGAATTTTCTTTAATTATTGATAAAAGATTTAGAAAAATTTTTAAATCTAAAATAAAAGTTGTAATAAACAATTATAAATATAAAAAAAAAAATTTTATTGTTTTAGATCAAGAATATAAAATAAATTTTAATATTAAAAAAATTTATAAAGAAATTGATCAGGTTTTGAAAAATATTAAATAATAATAAATTTATGTAAGGAGAATTAAAATTTGAACAATAAAAAAATTCCAACTTTTTCTATAGTAATTCCCACCTTCAATCATGCTATTTTTTTAAAAAGAGCTCTAAAATCAATAATTGATCAAAGTTTTGAAAATTGGGAAGCTATTGTTATTGACAATTACTCAACTGATACTACCCAAGAAGTAGTCACGGATTTTAATGATCCACGAATTAAGTATCTAAAAGTTCATAATAAAGGAATTATAGCTATATCAAGAAATATTGGTATACAGAATGCAAAAGCAGACTGGATTGCATTCTTAGACTCAGATGATTGGTGGACATCAAATAAGTTAGAAGTTTGCTTTAATGAAATTAATGAGAATATCGATTTTATTTATCATCGAATGAAAATAAAATCTGATAAATTTGAATTAATTTCTCGAAAAAAAACAAAAAATAATCAACTGACAAAACCAGTATTAATAAATCTACTTCTTGGAGGAAATGTGATTAGTAACTCATCTGTGGTCGTTCGTAAAAATTTGCTAAATAAAATTGGATATCTAGATGAAAGAG
>MDTG01335205.1_pt1 | contig 11763 bp, 12 predicted proteins | sample 811421 | NCBI WGS metagenome assembly MDTG01 (sample SAMN05326645, study PRJNA326480) | marine metagenome | isolation source: seawater | place: Pacific Ocean: South East | collected 2011 | reverse complement strand
TTTAGTGGCTGGGGCACTAGGATTCGAACCTAGGATGGCGGTATCAAAAACCGCTGCCTTACCGCTTGGCTATGCCCCAATGTTAAGAAACCTGATATAACATATATCATAAAAATTAAACAGTTTTTGCTAATGAAAGCCAAAATTTAGGATGCTTCTTTTTTAAATTATTTAAGGCTTTTTTCGCTGTTATTTGATCTTTAAATAAACCATAACATACCGACCCAGAACCAGTAAGTCTTGAAAAACAACATCCTCTCTCACTTTTAATATCTATCAGTAATTTTTTTATAATAGGATATTTTTTTTCAACAATTAATTGTAGGTCATTTTTATCTTTTGACAAATACTCTAAAAATCCTCTCTCGGATTTAAATGCGCCTTTATACAATTTTTCCTTTTTAGAGAATTTTTTTACTGATGAATAAATGTCTTTAGTGGAGCAATTTATGTTGGGTTTTATAAGTATAAAATAAAATTTTGGTCTATTTTTCAGCTTAATTATTGTTTTTAAATTTTCTAAAAAACCATAATTTTTAAAAAAAAGTTTTAAATCTGTCCCTACTACATTCTCTAATTTACTTAGTAAATTATTGTTTATTTTTTTTTTAAGCAAATATTTTAATATAAAAGCAGCATTGCTAGTCCCACCACCTAGCCCTCCAAAAACAGGAATGTTTTTTTTAATAGTGATTGAATAATTGTTTGAAATTAAATTAATTTTTCTCAATTTTTTAAGTAAATTATACACAGAATTATCGTTGTCTTTAATGTGTTTTTTGAAAGGTCCTACAAAACTTATTTTGTCTTGTTTTTTTGTTATTTTTTTAATTTTTAAGTCATCAGACAAATTGATCAAACAATACAATGACTGAATTTCATGAAAGCCATTTTTAAGCTTGGAAGTAACTTTTAATGTCAGATTAATTTTTGAATAAGACTTAATAAGCATTTGTTATAAGCCTTTAGTCAATTTTTTTTCAATTTTTTTTTTAAGTTCTTCTTCTGTCTTCTCAAGATTTAGAACATAATTCCAATAATATCTTGCCTGAATTTCATTTCCAATTTTCCACAGCGCATCTCCAAAATGGTCGTTTACTATTGGATCGGCAGGCAATAACTTTACTGCTAATTGCAAATAATCTTTAGCCTCCTCATACCTTTTTAATTTAAATAATGCCCATCCGAGAGAGTCGGTTATATACGGATCATTTGACCTTAGTTTATTTGCTTTCTCTAACATGTTAAGAGATTTTTTTACTTTTACACCTTGTTCAATCCAAGTATAGGCTAAGTAATTAATTACATAGGCTTGATCAGGATTAGCTTTTAATGATGCCAATAAATCTTTTTCTGCTAAAACCCACTCACCTGTCCTTTCGTAAGCAACTCCTCTTCCGTCTGTTGCTTCAGCATATAGCGGATGAACTTTATCAACTTGGTTAATAATTTCTGTATAAAATGATATCGACTCATAGAATTTCTCATTATTTTTTAAAAATTCAGCATAATCAAAGGTTTCATAAATATCTTTATTAATTATATTTTTATAAGATTTGCTTAAAAGTTTTAATGCCGATTTTTTATTATTACTTTTAACGAAAATTTTAGCTAATTGTTTTGAGGAATACCAATTAAAAGCCTCTCCTTTTTTACTTAGTTCGGTATATATATTTTTTGCTTTATTATAATTATCAATCTTATAAAAATTTTCTGCTAATAGTGTGTCGTAAGAATGAAAATCTTCATTGAGAAATTTCGCTAAATTTAAGTAAAAGTTTGATTGAGAGTATATTGATTGTGAAGATAAGGCGTTTGCAGCAATATACAAGATTTCTGCGCTAACATGTGCTCTATTTTCACAATTAAATTTTAAAATGTTTTTATTTGAAATCAAATCAATCTTGAACTGATTAAGTAATAAGTTTCTTGGATGAAGTTTTAATGCAGATTCTACTATTTCAATGGCTCTTCTTTTGTTGCCGATTGAAGCCATGTAAACTGCATAAAAATAATTGTACCTGGAAAAATCAGTTTTTGACATAGATGTAATTTCTTTAAAAAGATTATTCGTTTCTGGTCTTTTGTAGAAACAATTTAAAAAAATATTTTGTATCTTTTTTAAATTTTTAAATCTTTCATCTAAATTTTTTAATTCTAATTCAGCTTGATTTAAATTAGAAAAATTAGACCAGTTATAAAGCGAATTTGAAATATAGTTATTTAAGATAAAATTTGAATTTCTGGCTTTTGCTTTGATAAAATATTCTTGAGCTAAATTATTGTTTGAATTTTTAAGGTAAAATATTCCTGAAATTAGATGACTTTCAAAACTGTCTAGTTTTTGTTTTTCAAGTTTTTTAGAGTAGTTGAACGCTTCTTTTAAATTCCCAGAATTAACTAATGAATATAAATATTTTACCGAATAACTCATGTGGCTATTTTCAAGTCCATTGAGTTTTTTTAAATATCTTAATGAGTCTTCATATTGATTATCATTTAATAATAGTATTCCAGAGAAATAGTCTGATACACGTTCTGCATCATTGAACTTATCCAGTGATTTTGCTGAAGATGTGGAAAAAAAAGTAATGACAAACAGAATCTGTAATGTAGTCTTAAATCTAAATTTAAATATTTTCATAGTATATTATGATAAAAAAAAACAATCCTAACTCATTAAAATTAATTAATTATTATAAACTTATAAATCATAATTTAATTTACAATAACAAGGCAATCAATAGATATAAAAAGGACAATTTTGAAATTTCTGCTGATCAGGCTGATGATTTATCAAGACTGAAACAATCTATTGGTGAAATCAAAAATTGTAGTTTAAAAGATAATGCGACTAATATGGTATTTTGTGATGGCAATCCAAAATCTAAAATAATGATTATTGGTGAAGCTCCGGGCGCTAACGAGGATGAGGAAGGTTTACCCTTTGTGGGCCGAGCGGGAGCTTTACTTGATAAAATGCTTGCTGCAATCGATTTAAATAGAAAAAAAGTATATATCTCTAATATCATAAATTACCGCCCTCCAGAAAATAGAAGGCCAACGAATGAAGAAATAAAAAGATATTTACCGTTCATCACTAAACATATTGAAATCATTAATCCAAAAATTCTTGTTTTACTTGGAAGTACAGCCATGAATGCCTTAATAGGAAATGAAATTGTGATATCTAAAATGAGAGGAAAATGGATTGAAAGAAAATTTGGTAGTTGCAAAACATCTGTAATTATCACATTTCATCCTGCTTTTTTAATGAGACAACCGGCTCAAAAAAAGATGGCTTGGGTTGATTTAAAAATGATAAGAGATAAAAAAATTTAAATTAAATTAAATTAAAAAAAATGATTACTGCTGGAGTTGATGAAGTTGGAAGAGGATGTCTTGCTGGTCCAGTAGTTTCAGCCGCTGTGATATTAAAAGACACTATAAATCCTAAACTTTTACAAGACTCAAAAAAAATTAACTTTAAAAAAAGACTAGAAATTTCAGATCATATCAAATCTCATTCTTTCTATGCTGTAGGTGTAGCATCTGTAGACGAAATCCTAGATTTAAATATTTTACAAGCATCATTGTTGTCTATGAAGAGAGCATTGGAGCAACTTACTGTAAAACCAGATTTGATATTAATAGATGGTAATTTTGCTCCAAGTGGACTAAAAAATTGTAAAACTATTATTAATGGAGATGAAAAAATTAAAGTAATTAGCGCGGCCTCAATCATTGCGAAAGTTTATAGAGACAAACTCATGATTAAACTTGCTCAAGAATTTTCTAACTATGCTTGGGAAAGCAACTTTGGATATGGGACTAAGGCTCATTTTGAAGGTTTAAAAAAATTTGGCATTACCTCTCATCATAGAAAAGGATTTAAACCCATACACAAGATATTGTCCAACTGAGAATCTTTAACACAAGAGGACTCATTTTTTTATCAAAAAGGTTTGACCCTGGATTCAATTTAAGGTTGAATCTAAATAATGTTAAGATTCTCCAACCAGATAGTTAATGGCGATTGTTTAGAGGAAATAAAAAAAATTCCTAATAAATCTTTTGATTTAGTTTTTGCAGATCCACCTTATAATATGCAGATTGGCGAAAAATTAACTCGACCTGATGCTAGTAAGGTAAATGGCGTTAATGATAAATGGGATCAATTTATTAGTTTCAAACATTACGACGAATTCTGCATTGCTTGGCTTGCTGAGTGTAAAAGAATTTTAAAAGATAATGGAAGTATATGGGTAATAGGATCTTATCATAATATTTTTCGCCTAGGTTATCACTTACAAAATTTAGATTATTGGCTACTCAATGATGTCATTTGGAGGAAGAAAAATCCAATGCCTAATTTTAGAGGTACACGATTTACTAATGCACATGAAACTCTTATTTGGGCCTCAAAAAATAAGAAGTCAAAATACACATTTAATTATCAATCGTTAAAATGCTTGAATGATGACTTGCAAATGAGGTCTGACTGGACATTACCTATTTGTAATGGAAAAGAAAGATTGAAAAAAAACGGAAAAAAAATTCATTCTACACAAAAACCAGAGGCGCTTTTACATCGAATTATTCTAGCTACAACAAACAAAGGTGATGCCATCTTTGATCCTTTTTTAGGTACTGGAACAACTGCAGTAGTTTCAAAAAAATTAGGTAGAAAATATTTTGGGATAGAAAGAGATAAAAAGTATTTTAAGGCTGCCAACGAAAGAATAAATAAAACAAAAGCTATAGAAGAAAACTATTTAGATACAATTGAAAATAATAAGTCAAAACCAAGAATACCTTTTGGTTCTCTTGTGGAACTAGGAATATTAAGACCTGGCACCACTCTATTTGACCCAAAGAAGAAAATTAATGCTAAAGTTATGGTCGACGGAAGCATTAAATATAAAGAGTCAGAGGGATCTATTCATAAAGTGGCAGCAACAATTATGGGCGCCGAAAGCTATAATGGCTGGACTTATTGGCATTGTAATATAAATGGATCTACTGTTGTTATTGATAGTTTAAGACAAAAGTTTATATCTGAAAATAAAGCCTAATTTTTATACACTTTACCTAAATATCTTTTTACAAAAAATTTACGCTTTACTAAAAACTTAAGAAATATATTTCTTATTTTTTGCATAATTGAGCTTGAAAAATGAAATATAAAAAAATTTAAGTTTGATCTACTTCTAATAATTTTTGCCCTTTTTGATCTATTTTCAAAATAATTGTTATCATTATCAAGTTTATCATTTTTTAATAAATTAAATATTTCAAAAGCACTTTCTATAGATTGACCAGCACCTTGTGCAAGAGTCGGCAAAAATCCGTTAAATGCATCTCCGATATAGAATACTTTTTTGTTCGTAGAGGGAATAATTTTTGGGGTGAAATATAATGGCCATGTTTTTACTTCATTTTCAAAAATATTTTTTAATCTAGGATTTTGTTTAAAAATTATTTCTTGAATTAACTGTTTAGTGTTTTCTGGATCATATTTTTTACACCTCATTATACAGATCATATTAAGTTCTTTCTTTTTATTGATTGGATAAAGAACAATGTGGCTATTACTTCCAAGCATTAAACTGATATTTTCTTCATTAATATCAAGTTCAGATTTTGAATTTAATATCACCCTTACTGCAATTGCTTTCTTAAACTTTGGTTCGACTCTTTTCTTTTCAAAAAAAGACTTTGTATTTGAGAAAATACCATCTGCCGCAAACACAAAATCTACAAGATCGTTTGTATTATCTTCAAATTTGATTAGCACTTTTTCTTTAAGCTCAGATACCTCCTTAATTTTTTTTCCGAATCTTAAATGTTGCGTGTAGATATCCTCTTTTAGAAATTCAATTAAGGTTGATCTTTGAAGTGTGGTATATTTTGCTTCAGTGCTATTGAACTTGGATAAATTTAAATCACATATTTTTCTATTTTGAATATTATAAAAATCTATTATTTTTGGATTAAATATTTTTTCATTGTTAATTTTTTTAAAATCAATTTGATTAAGAATTTTTATGCTATTCGTTGCCAATTGAATTCCATATCCTTCCTCGAGGGATAAACTTTCTTCTCTCTCGTAAACCATGAACTCATGATCAGAATATTTTTTTATGAAATTTGCTAAGGTGAGTCCTGCAATTCCAGCACCAATTATTGCAATTTTTTTTTTCATTAGAATATGCCTGAGACTTGATTAAAAACTTTTTTAGTAAAACTTGGAATAAATTTTTTTTTATCATTTATAGAGTGCCAGTAAAAAGACCTGGGAATTTTTTTTGAAAATTTATAATAAAGGTTTATATTAAGTTTTAAATTTGAAATAGAGTTTTTGTAGTTTTTTAAAAAGATCCAATTATTTTGACCATTATCACTTTTCATTTTTTTAATTGATGGTAAATAAAAATTTTTAAGAAAACTAACTTCATTTTCTTTTGTTAAAGCAATTTGTTTATTTTTATTTACGTAACAAAAAATATCGTAGTTCATAACTTTATTTTTATTTCTGTTGTTGAACTTTATTCTTTTAGAGGACTTTAAATATTTGCATTTTTTTTTCAAACAGCATTCACTACATTTTGGGTCTTTTGGTTTGCAGACTAGGGCTCCAAATTCCATTAAAGCTTCCACAAAATCGGAGTTTCTGTTTGATATAAAAAGATTTTTTTTATTAATTAGAATTAATTTTTCGAAATTAATTTTGGAGTCCTTTTTGTTTAAATATCTAGCAAATACCCTTTTAACATTTCCATCTATAGCTATTGTTGGTTGATTATGAATAAAGCCTAATAAGGCATTTGCAGTGTAATCACCAATGCCTGGGAATTTTTTAATTTCATTTAGATTGTCTGGTAATTTTGAATTATACTTTTTTACCAATAATTTTACAGATGCTAATAAGTTTCTTGCTCTCCTGTAGTACCCTAGACCTTCCCATAGTTTTAAAATTTGATTTTCATTAATTTGTGAGAGAGACTCAAGAGTCTTATATTTTTTTGTAAATTTTATAAAATATGGCACGACGGTTTTTACTTGTGTTTGTTGCAACATAAATTCACTTAAAAGTCTGTAATAAAGCTTTTTTGGTGATTTTTTGCTAACACGCCACGGTAGATTTCGTTTGCTATTATCATACCATGCTAGAATTTTTTTTGATAATGTAATGTCTAAATGCATAATAAAAATAATAATAAAACCACCACGTTCATACAAGGCCTAAGGCCATTTTCAAGTTCAATACCTAAAACACTCAAAAAACACATTAGAAAAGGTGGTTATAATTATTCAAATATCGTGGACAATTGGACAAAGATGGTAAATAAAAAAATTTCAGACGCATGTTATCCTGCTGCAGTTAAAATGACTAAAGAAATGAGAAATGGTGTTTTAATCTTAAATGTGATTCATGGAAAAGAAATGGAAGTTGAGTACAATAAAAAAGAGATAATCGACAAAATTAATAGTTTTTTTGGATACAATTGCATTGGCCAAATTTCATTAAAAATTGTACAAAATACGATCAAAACAAAAGTTAAGGTTTTTCCAAAAATTAAAAACCTATCAAAAATTGATGAAAAAATGAAAAAAATTAACAACGATGATCTTAAAAATTCTCTAGAGATTTTTTTAAAGGCTTTTAATGAAAGAAATAAATAAATTTTTAAAAATAGTTTTATTTGTTTTTTTTGCTTGTACAGTTCAAGCTAAAAGCAAAGTATTAAGTATAGGAAACGCTGAAGCAAAGGTTACTGTGAAAGTCTTTTCCTCATTAACTTGCCCTCATTGTGCAAGTTTTCACACGACTATTTTCAACAATTTAAAAAAGGATTATATTGATAAAGGATTAGTTAGGTTTGAACATCATGCTTTCCCTTTAGATTTAGCGGCACTTAATGCTGAAGTAATTATAAGATGTCAAACTAATAATAAAATAAGATTTGAATTATTAGAAGAGATTTATAAAAAACAAAAATTTTGGGCCGTTGGTTCTGAGATAGATAAAATTAATGATTTAATTAAAGAAATCGGTTTAAAATTTGATTTGACTGAGGAAGTAATGAACTCTTGTCTGAAAAATAATGAAGTTCAAGATGAAATATTAAATCAAAGGATTGAAGCTCAAAAAAAATATAAAATTGAATCAACGCCAACGATTATTGTGAATGAAAAAAAATATACAAATAAAGTTGATTATAAAAAATTTAAAAAAATAATAGATAAAAATTTGTAGATGAAATTTAAGCAATTAAATATAACAGGTTTTAAATCTTTCTCAGACAAAACAACATTCTTAATTGAGGACGGGTTAACAGGCATAGTTGGTCCTAATGGTTGTGGAAAATCAAACATTGTTGAGTCTTTACGGTGGTGCATGGGTGAAAATTCTGCAAAAAGTATGAGAGGTTCAGGAATGGAAGATGTGATTTTTTCCGGCACTTCAAATAGGCCCTCTAAAAATATTTCTGAGGTCGCTTTATTCCTTGATAACCAAAATAAAGAAGGCCCTGCACAGTTTAAAGAATTTGATGAAATATCTGTTAAAAGAAAAATTGAAAAAGATAAAGGTTCAAAATATTTTATTAATGATAAAGAGGTAAGAGCAAGAGATGTTCAAACTTTTTTTGCGGATTTATCAACTGGAGCACACTCTCCTTCTCTTATAAGCCAAGGAAGAATTGGACAGCTAGTTACTTCCAAACCTGTTGAAAGAAAATCAATACTAGAAGAAGCTGCAGGTATCTCAGGAATTCATGCAAGAAGACAAGAGGCGGAAACTAGACTTAATGCAGCCGAAAATAATTTAAAAAGAGCAGACGAACTTAAAAAGCAGCAACAAAAACAATTAGATAATCTAAAAAAACAAGCTGAAGAAGCAACTCTCTACAAAGAAATTTCAAGAGAGATAAAAAGAACTGAAGCTGGTTTATATTATTTAAAAATTAGAGAGATAGAGAAAGATAAAAAAAAGATTGTTGAAAAACTAGGCGAGCTAGATGATGAGATAAGTGCTGTAAACATAGATTTAAATCATAACAGTGCGCTCTTAGAGGAAGAAAATACAAAACTGGCTCCACTAAGAGATAAGAAAATGGAAAGTGCGGCAAGTCTTCAAAAGTTAAACTTAGATATGTCAAATCTTATTGAAGAAGAGGCGCGAGTAAAATCTCTCCAAGAGAAACTCGAAAAATCAATCAGAACATTGGAGTCTGATCTTGAGAGAGAAAAAAGCATTTCTCTAGACTCTAATCTCAATGAAAAAAGGATTTCCAAAGAAAAAGAGGAGCTTTTAAAAACTGAAAATGAATTATTAGATGTTGAAACAAGTTCGTCTAAAGAATTAAAAAATTCTAAAGTTCAATTAAATAATTTACAAGCTAACCTTGACTCTATGCTGGATAAAATTGAAAAGGATATTGATGAAGATAGGAAACTAACAAAAAAAACTTTTCAAGAATTAAAAACACTTGTAAAAAAAATCACTTTATCACAAGAAGAATACGCTGAAAAATTTAGTAAAGACAAATCTATACAAAGTGACTCAATTAAAAGAAAAGAGAGAATAAAAAATATAGATGTTGAATTGGAAAATTGGAGAAACTTAAGCTCTAATTCAGAAAAAATGACATCTGAATTAGCTGAACGTAAAAATAAATTAATTTTAGAATTAAATGAAAATCAAAAAAATCCTGAACGGATAGCTACTTCAAAAGGGCAAAATCTTCAAAATTTAGAAAATACAAAAAAAAGAAATGAAGAAATAGAAGTTGAACTGATTGGGTCTGAAAAAAAATATAATTCAATTAATCAAAATATTAAAGAAATTCAATTAAAATTATCTGAATTGAAAGAAAATAAAGCTAGAAATGAGGCAACTGTAGAAGGTATAGAGAATAGAAAAAAAGATTTGCTGTACTCTGTTAAAAGTGAACTAAATATTGAAAGTGAAGAGTCAATTTTATCACAATCGGATCTAAATAATATTTCTCCAGAAGACCTTCCAGAATTAGAAGTTCAGTCCCAAAAGGTAGAAAAAATAAAAAAACGAAGAGAGTCACTTGGTTCAGTAAACTTACGAGCAGATGAAGAAACAAAAAAATACGAAACAGAAATTCAAAAAATGGAAGATGATAGAGCTGACCTGTACTCAGCAATAGTAAAATTAAAAACCAGTATTGAAGAATTAAATCAAAAAGGCAGAGAAAGATTGCTTGAAGCTTTTACAAAAGTTAATAGGAAATTTAATGAAGTATATACAAAGTTATTTAATGGAGGAACTGCAAAAATAGAACTAGTGGACTCTGAGGATCCTCTTGAAGCTGGTTTAGAAATGTATGTTTCTCCGCCAGGTAAAAGATTGCAATCAATTACACTTTTGTCTGGGGGTGAGCAGGCACTAACTGCACTATCTTTAATCTTTGCTGTGTTTTTAGTTAATCCATCACCAATTTGTGTTTTAGATGAAGTTGATGCTCCATTAGATGATGCAAATGTTACAAGATTTTGTGGTTTGTTAGATGAACTTACGAAAATAACAAAAACAAAATTTATTATTATTACCCACCACGCATTAACAATGTCTCGTATGCATAGATTGTATGGGGTGACTATGGCTGAACAAGGCGTGAGTCAGCTTGTATCAGTGGACTTACAAAAAGCAGAAGAGCTAGTTGCTTAAGATTATCAATGACCATTCCTGAAGATTTTAAAACTCGCCTAAAAATTGCAAAATCAAAAATTAAAAAACAAGTCCAATCTGATAATGAAAAAAGAGGCTCTTTTATGGGTAATGCTTTCAAATTAGGCACTGAACTTGTTGCTGCTGTTGCAATTGGGACAATAATTGGGTTTATTTTAGATAGTTGGTTTGATACTAAACCTTGGTTAATAATTATATTCTTTTTTTTTGGTGCAGCAGCAGGCATGTTAAACGTAATTCGTACTGCTAACAGAATGCAAAAAGAAGATTAATTTTAGAGAAAATTTATGGCAAACAATCCGATGCAACAGTTTAGTGTTCATAAAATTGGACCAGAAATTAAAATTGCTGGGATAGATTTATCTTTTACTAATGCAAGTTTATTTATGGTAATTAGCGCTTCAATTATTTTGCTATTTTTACTTTTAGGCACAAGGGAGAAAAAAATTATACCTGATAAAATTCAGCTTATTGCTGAAATGTTTTATACCTTTGTTGCAAAAATGATAAGTGACACTGCAGGTGCAAAAGCTAAACCTTATTTTCCTTTTATTTTTAGTTTATTTATGTTCGTTTTATTTTGTAACATGGTCGGAATGTTGCCTTACTCTTTTACAGTAACTAGCCATATTATTGTTACTTTAATTATGGCTTTGTTTATTTTTATTGCGGTAACTATAATTGGTTTCGCTAAACATGGTTTAAAATATTTAAGTATATTTGTTCCAAGTGGAGTTCCAGCAGTTTTATTACCTCTTATAACTATCATAGAGATAATTTCTTATTTGAGTAGACCAGTAAGTTTGTCGGTAAGATTATTTGCAAACATGATGGCGGGACATACAATGTTAAAAGTATTTGGTGGCTTCGTTATTAGTTTGGGATTACTAGGTGGTTGGTTACCACTTAGTTTTTCAGTAGCATTGACTGGCTTAGAAATTCTAGTTGCATTTCTACAGGCTTATGTTTTTGCAATATTAACCTGCATCTATTTAAATGATGCATTAAATTTACATCATTAATTAATAAAGGAGGAA
>MDTG01277037.1_pt1 | contig 11763 bp, 8 predicted proteins | sample 811421 | NCBI WGS metagenome assembly MDTG01 (sample SAMN05326645, study PRJNA326480) | marine metagenome | isolation source: seawater | place: Pacific Ocean: South East | collected 2011 | reverse complement strand
TACGGAAAGGTTATGAAACCGAACATTGCGAAACGAGCACGGGTACTAGTTGCTGAAGACCAAGCTTTAGCGAAAAGCCATATGAAATATGCCCTTGATGAGCTTGGGTTTGAGCATGTGGATTATGTTGTTAAGCCTACGCAAGCACTCAATGCGTTAAGTCAGCAACATTATGACGCTGTAATTTGTGCCTACGACTTACGCGAAGATCATGGCGGTTATTGCCTGTTCGAAACCCTAAAAGCGCAGCACCTAGTTCCCCTCACCACTGGGTTTATTTTCACAAGCGCTGACACCAGCCCAGAAGCAGTACATGCCATTGTAGAACTACAGCCCGATGAGTTTCTTGCGAAACCTTTTTCAGTAAACCAGCTTGAAAAACGGCTATCAAAAGTTATTGCGCGCAAAATGGTGTTGAACCCTATCTATCAGTATATGGATGAAGGTAACCTAGAGGGTGCTCTGATGGCCGTAGAAGCATTTATTTTAGAACCTAAATATGCTGAGTATTTTCCTTTAGCGCTAAAGGTAAAAGGCGATCTATTACTTTTGAGCAAGCGATATGATGAAGCAAAGTCATTTTTCCAAGGCATCATTAATGTACAAGAATTTGCCTGGGCAAAATACGGGCTCTGTAAATCCTTGGTCAACTTAAAAGAGTTTGAGGACGCCGAGCGGGCTATATTAAGCCTAGCGCTAAACTTAGAAAGTAACCTTGCCTCCTATGATTTACTTGCAGAGTTAAAAATTCGAGAGGAAGCATTTGATGATGCCCTTGAGTGTATCAATATTGCTCGAGAGGTTTCGCCAAGAAACGTAAAACGGCATCAAACCGCTATGGAACTCTCTCGTATTACTCATGATTATCAAGAGCAATTTGATAGTGCGAGGAAAATTGTCCGGTACGCTAAGCAATCCATTCATGAGTGCGCAGAGCACTATTTAACTGCTGCCCGCGCGGGGGTAGATTTTGCCATGACGTCATCCCCTTCAGAGGTATCTCATATTGTTCAGCAAACCAACGACTATTTGCGAGAATTGAAAACCGCCTACCCCAAAGAAGATGTTGCGCAACAAGTTCATGTTATTAATGCCAGAATTTGCTATTTACAAAATGACAGTGAAAAAGCCAAAACGATGATGGAATCCTTAGATTTCAGGCATTGGGAAGACAAGCCCACGGAAGCCCTTATCGATTCAGCAAAAGCCTTTCACGAAGTGGGGCTGCAAGGAAATGCCCTAAAGATACTTGAAGTATTAGAACAAAAGCTAAGTGACAGTGACAGTGACAGTGACGAGCCTAATCTTGTTTCATTCTATATAAAACAAGAAAAACGTGAGAAGGCGTCTATACCCTTAAGCCCCAAAAGCCTGAACAATGCCGCCGTGCTGCATTATCAACAAGGCGATTTAGCCAAGTCATTCAATACCTTTTTACAAGCCTACCAAGTGATGCCTAAAAATCCGGCCATCGCCTTAAATTTATTGCAGGCAATAACGATGCGCGCAAAGCAAGGTCAGCCACGAATAAACAAAGTGGTCAGTTTGGTTAAGCGCTGTCGCACAACGATTGAAAGTTCAGAATTAACAGAAGAGCAAACACAGCGCTATAACAATATGAAAACCGTCCTTAATCAGGTTGCGTAAACCACGACGTTTTCGTGGAACAGGTTGTCTTTATATTCTAGTTCGTGGCTAAACGTCATACCTAAATTTTTCATAACTTTGATCGACGCTTTGTTCGCTGGGTTAGCAATGGCGGAAAATTTATCGATGCCAGTTAAATATAAACTGTCTTTCACTGTTTTCGCGGCTTCTGTCGCAAAACCCTGCCCCCAACTCGAACGCTTAAAACGCCAGCCTAATTCAATATTATCTGTTTCTGGTGAGTGGGTGAAAAAGCCAAACGGACGAACTAAAATCCAGCCAATACTATCCCGAGATTCTGTGACTTCTACTCGCCATAATCCCCAACCTAGCGCTGGGTTAGAGAAAGCTTGAACCCGGGGTATAAAAATATGGCGTATATCTTCTCTGCTGGAAGGTTTACCACCATTGATGTAGCGCATAACCGCTTCGTCTTGGTCAAGCTCCCACAAGAACTCAACATCCTTTTCGGTAACGTAGTGATAAGATAACCGCGCACTATGTCCTATATGCATATACTTCCTTTTATCGCAAATTTAGCTTTTATTGTTGTTTTCGTCGGCGTGGCGAACGCCTTATAGATCGCCATTTAAGGTTAGCGCCTAACCTTTATTTTTGTTGCGTCTTTAGCCCGTTAGCCCCCTAACATAGCAAGGTGCGTGGTTGCACCTGTATTACCATCATGTAGATAATGGGTTTCGTGCTTCTGACCTAAACATTCTATGAGAAATTGCTTAAGGCCTGCCACGTCGCCATCTGCCAACAGATGGCGCATATCAATGCCATGCTCACTGAATAGACACAAATGCAGTTTGCCATTTGCTGCAACCCTAAGTCGATTACAGCTTTTACAGAAATCTTTACTGTAAGGCATGATAAGACCTATCTTTCCCGCGTAATCAGGATGAAAAAACTCTTGCGCTGGCCCGGCGTCTTTTCGTTTTACTATGGGTTGCCAACCTTGTGCTAGCAGCGTTTGCTTAATAGGCCCGCCACTTTGATGCTGCTGATTGAAAAACTGTGGAAGGTCCCCCGTCTCCATCAGCTCTATGAACCTAAGGGTCACTGGCATCTCTTTTAACCATGCCAAAAAACGGTGAAGGCGAGCGTCAGAGAAGTCGTTCAGCAATACCGTATTAACTTTGACATCAAGGCCCGCATTTGCAGCTGCATCAAGCCCTGCGAGTACCTCTTTTAATTTATCTTGCCCTGTAATAGCAGCGAATTGATGAGGATCTAAGCTGTCTATGCTCACATTAACTTGATGTAAGCCAGCGTCTTTCCACTGTTTGGCATGAGCAGACATTCGTGCACCATGGGTTGTCATGGCGATACGTTCAATACCCGGAGTTTGCGCCGTCAAATGCAATACATCTAAAAAGTCACGACGAAGGGTAGGCTCTCCACCGGTAATTCGCACTTTAGACGTGCCTAATTGCGCAAAGGCAGATAATAAGGTTTGAATTTCATTTACGGATAAAAAGCTATCACTAGAAGGGCCTTGATAGCCATCAGGCAGACAATACTGACACCGGAAATTACACGCTTCCGTTATCGACAAACGTAAATAATGAAATTGTCTTCCAAAGCTATCTTCTAACAAATTTTCTCCTACACTCAGCGTTATGCGCGTCCGTTTTCATTCACGCACACCCTGTAGTGTACTTGTGCGCGCATCAGATTGAAATGATCTGCAATGTATATTTAAGAATGAATTGTTCTCTTTCTATTTTTAACTCTCCACCAGGCTTTCAAGTACGGACATGACACGCTTGTTAATTAAGGGGTTCGGGGCACTGAGCCCTCTTTACGCCTGTACATACGAAAATTATGTATATTTTAAACGCATTCTCTCATTACGGCGTAACAGCTTAATGGGTTCTATCCTGTTAACATTAACGCTTCTACTTGCCGTTTAACAAAGAGTCATTTCAATTCATGCCAAGACGCCATAACACAGTGTACGATAATGCCCCGGTAAAGTGGCATGTGCTGAAACAACTGCGCCCTTATTTATTGGAGTTTAAACGGCGAGTTGTACTTGCCCTGCTTTGCCTGGTGGCCGCAAAACTCGCCAGCATTGGGTTACCTTATGTGTTGAAGTACACGGTAGACAGCTTAAATGGCGATTTAACCACCCTTGCCCTGGCAGTACCCATCAGCCTTATTGTGGCGTACGGCACCTTGAGGTTACTCAATGTGCTGTTAGGGGAAGTGAGAGATACCTTGTTTGGTAGAGTCACCGAGCGAGCTATGCGTCGCATTGGCCTAAACGTATTTAAACATCTACATAACCTCGATTTGGGTTTTCATCTCGACAGGCGTACCGGCGGTTTATCAAGAGACATTGAGCGAGGCACATCGGGAATTAGTTTCTTAATGCGGTTTATGGTGTTTAACATTGTGCCTACCCTGCTCGAAATTGGGCTTGTGGTAGGCTTGCTTCTGTTTCAATTTGGTTGGTCATTTGCGTTTATCATCATTTCCAGTGTAATTTGCTATGTGGCGTTCTCAATGAAAGCCACCGACTGGCGCACTCGATTTGTTCAGCAAATGAACGAAGCCGATTCCACCACTAATTCCCGTGCAGTCGACAGCCTACTTAATTTCGAAACAGTAAAATATTTCAACAATGAAGCCTTTGAGGCGAACCGATACGACAACGATTTAGCCCAATGGGAAGTGGCAAGGCGCAAAAATCGATTATCTCTCTTCGCTCTTAATGCAGGCCAAGCCAGTATTATTGCCACCGCCATGACAGCAATGATGGCCAATGCCGCATTCGGCGTAATGAACGGCGATATGACGATTGGTGATTTTGTGCTCATTAACGCCTTCACCATGCAAATTTTTATGCCGCTTAATTTTTTAGGCTTTGTATACCGAGAAATAAGGGGTTCACTGGCTAACATTGATAATTTATTTTCACTACTCGCTCAGCGCCCGGCCATTTCTGATAAACCTGATTCACTGGCGCTCACATTAAAAGGCGGTGTTGAAAATGCGACTGTCCAATTTGAGAATGTACATTTTAGCTATCATGACGCGCGGCCTATTTTAAATGGCATTACCTTTCAGGTTGAAGCGGGCAAGAAGGTGGCCATTGTCGGCGAAAGTGGCGCAGGCAAGTCCACCATCATGAAGCTACTTTTTCGCTTTTATGAACCCACGAGGGGCACCGTATGCGTGAATGGTCAGGATATAAGCCAAGTCACCCAAAACAGTTTGCGAAGTCATATTGCTATTGTGCCCCAAGACACCGTTCTCTTTAACACCACATTGAAAGACAACATCGCCTATGGAAACCCTAACGCCACTGACGAAGAAATTATGCATGCAGCATCACTTGCCCATTTAAACCACTTCATTGCTCAACTTCCTGATGGCATAAACACAAAAGTGGGTGAACGTGGCCTTAAGTTATCCGGGGGAGAAAAACAGCGCGTAGCAATTGCAAGAGCACTGCTAAAAGGCGCGCCCATTATGATATTTGATGAAGCCACATCGTCATTAGATAGCGAATCGGAGCAGGCCATTTTAGCTGCGCTACGGGATGCCGCAAAAGGCCATACCAGTTTAGTGATTGCCCACCGGCTCTCTACAATTATTGATGCTGACAATATACTGGTGATGAACAAAGGTATGATTACCGAACAAGGCACACATAGCCAACTACTGCAAAAGCAAGGTGTATATGCCAAACTATGGCACACGCAGCAATCAACTCGAAAGCGCTAATATTTAGGCGTTTTTCTCGGCCAATAAATCGTTATAAAAAAGCACAGGTTATGGATCCCGAACTGATAAAAACCACCGTCAATCAGATTATGCCCTTTGGTAAATATGCAGGGCGTCGCCTTTTCCATTTACCCGAACCTTACCTTGTATGGTTTCACAAACAAGGCTTTCCTAAAGGCAAGCTAGGCGAACAATTGGCATTGATGTATGAAATAAAACTCAACGGTTTGGAATCGGTTGTTGAGCCCCTACTCGATGATGACTAAGCCAGCGAAATCATGGAAGTGAGCTGACGTAGTCTAGCCTGAAACATAACAACGGCATCAGGAATCCATGCCGTCACAATGTGCTAAAGTGCCTTTTTAACGCTAGCTTGAAAGATTTCCCCACCTTTAAATTTACGCCCCCACTGAGGGTGACAGTGTCGGTATTCAGACACATCAGTGTCTTTTTATTAACCACATAGGATTTGTGTATTTGTAAAAAATCGACCTTAGGCAAACCTTCAAGAAGTTGTTTCAACGTACTATTTGCCAGCAACATGGTTTGTGTTGTCCACACTTTTACGTAGTTTCCATACGCTTCAAGATACACAATACTGTCGATGTCTAACCTGTGTATCTCACGTCCTACTTTTACTTGTATTTTTGAGGCATGGTTGTGCCCTTGGCATCGTTCTCGAACTTTATCTAATGCTTTTGACAGCCGTTGGCTGTTCACCGGTTTCAGTAAATAATCTGCAACGTCGAGGTCAAATCCGTCAATGGCAAATTCTGAATACGCGCTCACAATAATCACTTGCGGCGGATGAGCGATGACTTTAAGCATATCAATGCCGCTTAGTGCCGGCATATTAATATCAAGAAAAAGAAGATCCACGTGGTGTTTTGCCAAGTGCTGCAGTGTTTCTGTAGCACTAAAACACCGCCCCACTATAGCGATATCCGGATGTTGCTTTAAGTGATGCAACAATACGGTGTGTGCTAAGGGTTCATCGTCAACAATCAGTGCTTTTAGCATGGCTGTAAATCCAACGTTAAACTCGCTACCCAGGTACCCTCTATGACGTCATTATCGAGGGTATTATGTTCACCTGGCAACAGTGAAAGCCTTCGGGCAACATTCGTTAACCCCAAACCTGTCTGACTCGCTTGTTGAGAACCAGACCAAATGGCGTGTTCAGGTTGAGACAGTGCGCCTTCAGCAAGGTATGGGCTTTGGCATGAGAAGTGAAGCACACCGCACTCATCAATACGTATCGACACATTTAATACACTCGGCTTTTCCGCTTTTTCTATGCCATGTTTGAACGCATTTTCCAGCAATACTATCAATAAAAGAGGGGGTATTTGATACCCTTTATTGCAGGTAGGCCAGCTTACATTAATTTCGCAATCGCTTTGATATCTTAGGCCTTGCAGGGCTAAATAATCATTTACATACGCCAGTTCATCCTCTAACGCGACCCACTCTTGCTGGCCTTTATACACCGTATAACGCAATAAATTAGATAGATGCTCTATGCTTGTTGGTGCCCTATCCGACTTTTCTAATGTTAGTGCATACAGGTTATTTAGCGTGTTAAAGAGAAAATGCGGGTTAATCTGTTGCTGTAACAATTGCAATTCAGTACGAACTTTATCCTTTTCTACACGGGCGAGTGTTGCATCAAACGACTTACGCTCGAACGCCAAAATAACGGGCATAGTGACCGCTAAAAAAGCAAACATAAAACGGAAATTATCCAAATCAAACGCATTGCTGTTTTCCGAGGGAAGTAATGTCAACGACGACTGCGTATTTAATGGCAACAGCAGTGCACTTGCACTCAACACAGGTGTAGCTAGCAGAATAAATACAAGAGCAGTGGCTGCATAAGGGATTAAGCCTTGTGAAGATAATACCCTACGGATTAACCAGTATCGGTTAACCCAGTATATAAAAAAAAGTATTGCGGCCAGCCACAAAAACTGAAAAAAGTACGCCACAAAGCGATCAAATTCACCCACCACTTGATTGAGATCTACTTTCATTGCCAGCGGCTGGTTGTTCATAGGATCGGGGGTATACAAAAATATGCCGGTGCAACCAATTACCCAAATAAAAAGCGTGGCCGCACCCATTGCATCGAGTGAAAACACACGTTGAACCCACAATGCCGATTTTACATTGCCGCTCGACGGTGTTTTATGAAAATGATGTAGCCCTCCAAGTAAGGCGCCCACTATAAAAAACCAAACGATTTGACTGTCCAATTTGGTATGACTGTCCAATTTGGTAAGGCTGTCGGCTGAGGAGACTATAGAAGCGGCAGTTGGTTGTGGTGGCTGCGCGGAAAAAGGCAAAAGTAATTCGCTGGGAAGATTCGCTGAAAAGAGAAACAATGAATAAAGCAGGCATACGCTAAACCATACCAGCGCGCCCCAGGGACGATGCAAACATGACAACAACCCCACTGACGTTAAGTAAGGCACTGATAGAAGTATTGCTTTTAAATGCAATACAATAAAACGTGAGCCATGCTGCGCCTGCTCGTTAACAAAGGATAAATTAGCCGCCAGCAATATAGCGGCAACTAATGGCAGCAAACTGGCCAGTAAACCTCTATCCATTTTTAGGGCAATAGTCATGTCACTCTCTTTCAGTTTTCGCTTCTAGACTGTCAACAAAAACAGATATTTGCACACAGAAAGTGATGAAAATACGCTTTTTACTGATGAAAGTAAAAAAGCCCCCTTATTTGGCCTCTCGTCACGCCATCATCCCCTTTAGTCACGCTGTAGTTTCACAACGCTATTTTGTATTTATAGTGCAAACATATCATTCACCTTTACTGATGAAGGCTCACATGCTTACTGTAAAAAATCTCAATAAAACCTATACAGACGGCACACATGCACTAAAGAACATTACCCTCACATTCCCTACAGGTATGGTAGGGCTGCTTGGTCCAAATGGTGCAGGAAAATCCACACTTATGCGAACCCTAGCCTGCTTACAGCCACCCGACTCAGGCACGGTGTTATTCGATGGCATCGATATTGTTGCCCACCCCAATGCCCTAAGATCCCAATTAGGTTACTTACCTCAATCCTTCGGTGTATACCCACACCTTAGTTGCCGACAACTTTTAAAACACATAGCCTCGCTAAAAAAGGTGGATAAAAATAAAGTAGATGCGCAAATATCTTCACTACTATCATTAACAAATTTAACCGCAGTCGCGAATAAAGCGGTAACTCAATTCTCAGGCGGCATGCGTCAACGCTTCGGTATTGCACAGGCACTGTTAGGTAACCCGAAATTAATTATTCTGGACGAGCCAACGGCAGGTCTCGACCCGCTTGAACGTCAGCGTTTACATAGTTTACTGGTAAAAATCAGCAAGCAAACACTTGTGTTACTGTCTACTCACATTGTGGAAGATATTGAAAACCTGTGTGGTCACGCTGCTATTATCATGCATGGTGAAATAGTCGATAGCGGCGAAATCCCCAATTTGATTGCGCCTCTACAAGGAAAAATTTGGGAATCCTCTTTGCAACCACCTTGTGGAATGCTGGTGTCTGAGAGCTATCATTTCGGGAAAGACGTATGGCGTGTTTATCATCACGAGGCCCCTTGCAGCGAGGCAATAAGCCGAGACGCCACCCTAGAGGACAGATACTTCTACGAATTAAATAAGGAGCAATACTAATGCTTCTATTTTTTTCAGGATGGATAAACGAATGGCGTCTTTATCTCCGTCACCCCAGCGTTTGGTTAAGCTTTATTATTTATGCTGGCTTTGGCATTTTGTTAGCACAAGGGTTATCGGTTGACGGCGACGTGTTAACTAAGCGGTTAGTCCTGCTAAACAATGCAGCAATGATGCTTACCTTGCCAATTATTGTGGGGCTGTTAACGCCGGCATTGTTGCAGCGCGATACCCTTTCTCACATGCACCCACTGATAGCCGTCACACCAACCTCTGCAAAACAACAGTTTATATTACGTGGAGGAGCTTTTTTCTCCCTACTTTGCCTGCTAACACTTCTTTGTATTGTCGGGCAAATTTTAATGATTTCTCCCTCCGCCTCACAAAGCTCTAGCTTATTGCAAAGTGCCCTTAAAAGTACCCTTTTTTTATATTGCCCCATTTTAGTGTTATTCACTGCATTGGCGCTCGCCTGTGCCCGCTATTTCAATAACGCCTTACCGAGCTATGTTGTCATGTGTGCCATGTGGGCGGGTTATGTCATGCTAGCATCGATTAATGGGTCGCCACTTTTAGCGGGAAGTCGTGTACTTTCTCCTCAATGGTATGCGCTCATGTCGTGGCTAGACCCCTACGGATTCACGGCCGTGTACCAGCAATTAGAACAAAATACTGACTGGTCGCTGACGTTTAAAATCCTTTTAAATAGAGGGTTGTGGCTGGCAGTTGCTGCTGGTATTTTTTACATCGCCAGAAGTGCCTTTGATGCTGAATCACGTAATCCAACACGTGTTTTACTCAAGTCCAAAACCGTTAAACGCCTAAATTGGACAGTCACTTTTTTATCGGGGTGCGTCAGAAAAAATTCAGTGTTACGTCACTTATTCTCTCGCCGCGACATCGGTTTAGCGCTTTTCCCGCAAACTTTGCGCTCATTAACCTTGTCCACGACGCTTACCCTGGTGTATGTCATTTATGCCTGTATGGTATTTTCTGAAGTGCTGTCAGGTATAGGTTATGCCGAGCCTTTTTCTCAGCTAAAAACCATCACCAGTATGGATGCTCTGGCGAGGGTGGTATGGAATCTTATGCCGTTTGTCGGTTTCATTCTCATGAGTATTTGGGCATGGATACTATGCTGGAAAGATAAGCGATATCACATGGTAGAGCTGGTCGCAGCAACGCCAACCGGAAGTCGTCATTTAATCACCGCACAGTGTTTTTCGCTTACCTTAATGTGGGGAGTTTTTTTAGGCGTAACCGCCATAGCGACTATGACGGCGCAATTATGGTGCAACAGCCCCCTGTCTTACGAGACATACGCTGAAACCCTATTGTTAACCGGTTTACCCCTATTGTTATTCGGCTTGCTCTGTCTTGTTGTGCATCATCTTTCACCAAACCCTCTCATTGGCGGGCTTATTTGTGGGGTAATGATTGTCATAAAGTTTTCACCCATTATGAGCATGGTGGGAATACCACACCCGTTATGGGATATTGCAGGCACGCCTCTTCAAGTAGCCAAACTTCCCGTTGGCTTTCAAATGAGTCAGTCTGCCTTTTTACCTTTTTTCAGCTACTGGGCTTTACTTACCACCTTACTGCTGTTTCTTGCCATACGAAAAAGCCATAGGGGCACCGGTTATACGCATTTGTTTAGCCGCGGTCACTTCCCATTAAAGGTGGCTGTTTGCGCGATGCTTTTTAGCGGCACTTTTATATTGCATAGAGCTCTAAAAGACGAGCGCGCATTAATGATGCCCAGTGAGCGCCACCACGTAAAAGCGGCCTATGAAAAACGTTACCTTCACTGGAAAGACAAGGCGCAACCCGTGGTCACCCATATTCAGGCGAATGTGCGATTTTACCCCCTACGCGGCATCGCTGATATTGCACTTTCTCTTACCTTAACCAACCATAGTAACAGCCGTATCGATAAAATATTGGTGGGTGCTCATCCGGATTTCACACCAGAGAACATCGACGTTGAAGGGGCAACCCTAAACCATTACGACGTTTATACACAGCAACGTGAATTTGACCTTGTTAACCCATTGCTCCCCGGACAATCAAAACAGCTGAATGTTGCTTTACAGGTGGCGAATAAAAACTTGTGGACGTCACCCACTCACCACGTTATCCGCAAGCCTTTTAGCTATTTAAGTGGTGTACCTCTTATTCCCAGCATTGGCTTTAATCGCTATTTCACATTGACGGATAGTTCACTTCGTGAAGAGGCAGGGCTACCGGCTTTGCAATATCCCATTGCGAGTGCCTTGACGGCCTCTAACGCAGAGATCAGCGCAGAAGCGCAAACCGTAATGGTAACGTCTCAACTCACTGCTCCAGTCGGCTATTTCACTCTTGCTCCTGGCGAAAAGCGTAAGCAATGGACTGAGCAAGACGGCGACGAGCACACCATGACTACGCTTTATGCGACTCGCGAACCAATAAGAGCCATTCCAGCGTGGATAGCCACCGAATTTACCCACGCTCACGAGCCGGCTGTCCTTGCAGACAAGAGCGTCGAGGTAAACTTGATTGCCGCGGATAATGAGGAGGTAAAAGATGTTCATCTGCGTGCCGCCACCCAAACTTTGGCTTGGTTTGAACAGCACATAGCGCCCTACCCTTATGCCCAGCTTACTTTCGTATTTGCACCTGACTTAGGTCCAAGTGGT
>MDTG01259389.1_pt1 | contig 11763 bp, 12 predicted proteins | sample 811421 | NCBI WGS metagenome assembly MDTG01 (sample SAMN05326645, study PRJNA326480) | marine metagenome | isolation source: seawater | place: Pacific Ocean: South East | collected 2011 | reverse complement strand
ATATCTAAAATTGTTAGAGCACTTCAATCAATTAAATTTAATATTATAGTAGTTGATAAAATTTATGATGAATTAAAAGTTGAGAAAGAAATTTTCGAAAATGAGATAAATAAAACTATATTTAACAATATTTGTTTGGAAGATGTGAGTTTTAAGTTCCCAAATTCATCAGAGTTAGTTTTAAAAAATATCAATCTGAAAATTTCTAAAGGTAGTAAAATTGGAATAATTGGTAAGACTGGAAGTGGTAAATCAACATTAATTAATCTTATTTGTGGTCTTATTGAAAAATCTGAGGGAAAAATATTAATCAACTCAAAAGAAAAAACAAATAGCGATAACAATTATTTGATGAGTAAAATTGCATATATATCTCACGACAGTTTTTTGCTGAATGAGAGTATTGAATATAATATTTCTCTTAAAAATGAAGAAAATACTGATAAAATTTTATTAAAAGAAGTTTTAAAACAAACTGAACTGAGCGAATTTGTAAATCAGTTAAAATTAAAAGAAAAAACTTTAGTGGGTGAAAACGGGAATAGTCTCTCAAGGGGTCAATGCCAGAGAATAAGTATAGCAAGGGCCTTGTATTCTAGGAGAGAAATTATTGTATTCGATGAAGGAACCAGCGCTCTTGATATTCCGACTGAAGATAAAATATTAGATTTTGTTTTTGATAAACTAAATGATAAAACGATTATATCAGTTTCACACAGAAAAAATTCGTTAAAATTATGTGACAGTGTATACGAGATAATTAATGGAAGACTCACTGAAGTATAAAGGTAACTTAAAATTGACATATTTAAATAAGATTATATCAATCAATTCTAGATGATGAAGGTTGGAATTTTTATAGACGGAAGCAAATTGAGTGGTGGCTCTTTTCATCATTCATCAAATATAAAAAAGATTTTAGGCTCGATTGAAGATTATAATATTAAATTTTATGAAACAAACAAACTTAACAAAAAAAGAAATAGTCATAATCATGAGATTTATAGTATTAATTTTTTAGATAGAATTTTTTTTTTATTTTACTCATCATTATTTTTTAAAAAAATTTTGAATAAGTTTAAAATTGTAAATAGATTTGAAAGATTTATAAAAAAAAATAAAATAGATTTAGTATTCTTTTTAGGCCAGTCTCAACTTTCAATTTTCTGTGATAATATAAATTTTGTATCTTATATTTACGAGTTTCATCATAAATTTAGACCAGATTTACCTGAGTATAAAGGTTTAATAAATTTTGATGAAAGAGAGAGACAAATATTCTCAAATACAAATAAATCTATTGAAGTAGTAGTTGATACAGCAAAAAAATCTGAGGAGCTTGAAAAATACTATAATTGTCCAAAACAAAAGATTAATGTAATTCCTCTTTTAGTTAATCCCAATAAATTTGAGACAAAAAAAATAAATGAAAACATTCTTAAGTTTGTCAAAGACCAAAAAGTTTATTTTTTATATCCAGCTCAGTACTGGGCTCATAAAAATCATATATTTATACTTGAAACCTTAAAACAAATTAAAGAAAATTTTAAAATTAATATTAGTTTTGTTTTTTCTGGAGCTAAAAAGGAGAACTATAAGTTTATTCAAAATAAACTAAATTCTTATAATTTATTTGAGAATGTTAAAGTATTTGAGTATTTAGATACTCACGATCTTAACTATTTATTCAAAAATTGTTCTGCGATCGTAATGCCAACTTTAATCGGCTACTCGTGTATGCCTTTGTTTGAGGCCTTTTATCTTAAAATACCTGTAATATATACAAAAGATCTTTTAGACAATGAATATAAAAAATTCGTTAGTGAAGTAGATATCTCAAACACAAAAGAACTTTCTGATTTGTTAATTAATTTTTCGAAAAGAAAAGAGGAATTTAAAAAAATTACAAATAGTGCAAAAGAATATTTTAATAAAAATCTAAATGATGAAAGTATAAAGATTAAATATCAGGAACTGTTCAAAAAAATATCAAATAAAATAAAAATTTATGAACAATAATCTATTTTTTAAAAAATTTTATTTATCTTTAACATCAACTAATTCAAACGATTTTACTAAATCTCTGATCTTTTCGATAGGAAGATAATCTAGCTCTTTACTTTTGTTTAAAGAATTCCTGAACTTAGCATTTGTATAATCATCTAAATTGTCAGTTTTAGGGAGCTCAATACTCAAATCATTAGCAAATTCTTTAAGTACAAAAAAAGCATTATTTTTTAGGTCATTTACTCCAACAAAAACATAACCTTTTGAATTTAATAATTTAATAATTGCTTTTAATGATGCTCCATAAACTAGTCCTGAGTAATGTTTTTTAAATCTATCGTATTTTTTTTCGTTAGGAACTGTAATCTCCAAATCTGGACCAAAATATGGGTTATATTCTGCTATAAAAATTTTAGAGAATTTATTTGGAAGTGATTTTATGACCCAATAATCAATACCATCTATATCTATTGAAAATAAGTCAATATTATTAATAAAATTATATTTCTCTAAAACTGATATAATATTATCTGCATCTATATAATAGTTGTGAATAATTAGATTATTTTTCCAAAGTTTTAAGAATTTTTCAATTTTTTTTTTTAAATCTAACGTTGGATCAATAATCAGACCATCACAGGAATAGGTTTCGAATATAAATCTTGTATTGCTTTCTGAATAATCTTGAGTTCCTATTTCAATAAATTTTACATTTTGGATATCTAGTGATTTCAAAATATACATGATTATACCATCCTCAGAGTTTTGAGAAAATACTCTAAAATAAGTTTCCTCTATTTTTCTTATATTTTTTAAATTAAAATTAAGTTGGTGTGAAAATTTTTGTCCATTTTAGATCTTAATATCATCGTAATCTCTTTTCAATTTTTGTTTTAGAAAATTTCTTAAAATTTTTAATGGATTTATAATCATATTATTTTTTAAAATTAATTTTCAATATCTCATTATAGATTAATAAATTTGTATTTCTATTTCTATAATTCAACTTTGTTTTTTTTGCATATTTTAATACATAGTTAATATTTTTTTTTTTGATTATTATTTAAATTATCTAAATCAATATTATTAAATTTATCATTATCTAAAATATTTTTAGTTCTAAAGTTCCAATACTTTCCTAAAGAATTTGTTTTTAATATAACTATATTTTTTCCCATATTTTTTGCGTCATAAATCAAACTAGATGCATGAAAAATGCATAATTTTGATCTTGCTATAAAGTAATATGAATTAAATTTAGTTACTTTAAATTTTTTAAATTTAATTTTATAAAGTTTTAAATCAGAATGTGGATGTAGACATATTACGATTTCTTTTTTTAATTTTTTTTTAAATAATGAAAAAATATGATTCATTTTATCAAAATAATTTTGTTCATCAATTTTGGTTGGTGTATCACCTCTTTTACTTCTATCTGGATGGTAAAAACCAGAGTCTACAAAGACTAAGTATTTTTGAATATTTGTGTTTTTTAATTCTCTATCAGGGACATATGCAATATTTTTGTAATATGACAAGTTAAATGATGGAAAAATTTTTTTTAATTTATAGGTAATAAATCTTGTTTTTATAAAATTTAAAATTTTCCTATCCGAAGACAAATATAGCTCTATGCTTGGAAAAATTCTAATAATGCATAGAACTCTAAAAATTAAGTAATTTATTTTAATTCTATATTTTCTAGAACGGTCTTTAATAGAGTAAATTGGATCAGTTTTTTTATTTGGTATTTCCCCAAGATTCTGAAGAAGTACTAGTTTAACTCTTAAATATTTAAGCAATATATATATTAAGTAAAAATTTATAGAAAATCCGTACTCGTTTTTAATACCACCATCAAAAGCAATAAAATTTTTATTTTTAAAAATTTTAATAAGTTCAGAATACGATTTTGGAAAAATATATTTAATATTTTTAGGTAACTTTAGGTTTTTTTGTGTATTTCTATTAAATAACTTAAAATAATTTAAATCTAATATATAAAATTTTTTAAATTTTTTAGATAAATATTCAAATAAATCTTTTTGAGTATTATAATCTTTTAATATGTGATCAGATGCAGTTATTAATCCTACAAATTTATTCATAATTTTAATAAAAAAACTTTCAATATTTTAATTTTATGCTTTGATTGCATCGTACTCCTAATTTTCTTCCTATTTAAAAAACTTTATCCGTCAATCTGTTTTTTTTTTAAATTAAGTCAATGGTCATTATATAGTTTTTTACAAATTTTAAGATCATTGATATTATTTATATCAATTGACTCATATTTGTCTGTAATATAAAAGTTCCAATTCTTTTTTGGAAAAATTTTTTTTCTTTTAAGGAAAAAACTTTTATTAATAAAATATAAAAGACCATTTTCAATTAAAAATTTTTTTCTTTTTTGTCTAGTTCTCATATTTTTGTTATTGAGAATTGGGTTAAAGAATTTTCCATAAACACTAATTTGATCCTCTAAAAGAGTAACAGTACAACAAGTTTCAACTTTATTTTTTTCACAATAATTTAAAAAATTTCTGATTGTATTTATTTTTCTCAATGGAGATGTTACTTGCATTATTACTATATTATCATATTTAAATTTGATATTTTTGAGAGTTTCAATTAAAGCAGCATCAGTCAAAGAATTATCTTTTGAGTTTTTAAAACTTCTTTTTAAATTCAAAATTTTATATTTTTTTCCTAAATTTAAAATTTTGTTGTTATCTGAAGAGAGTATAATTTTAGAGAACATTTTTGATTTAAGGGCTGCTTTAATTGTGATATCTAATAAAGTTAATTTGTTAATTTTTTTTAGATTTTTATTTTTTATACCTTTTGAGCCACCTCTTGCTGGAATAAAGCAAATAGTTTTATTTTTCATTGTTAATTAAAGATTTTATAGATTTTTTCCGCTGCAGTACCTCTTCCAAAAAATGCCAATTTATTCATATTCAATAATTACATCAGATCTTTCATTAAGATTATATCAATTAACTGATTTTTTTTATTGAGCACAGGTAATGCGCCTACATTAAATTGTTTAAATATTTTTTTTGCCTCGTCTATCTTTTTTTTTTCATTCAGGTATTTAAATGATTTATTCATGACTCCAGTAACTGGGGAGTTTAAATTTTTTTCTTTTAATAAGCTTCTTAGAACATCTCCCTCTGAAATTGTACCTATTACCCTTTTTTTATCTACAACAAAAATTGTTCTTAAACTGCCAATCAAAATTTTTGATATGGCCTTTTCTAAAATATCATCTTTTTCAATTGTGTATTTCTGAATATTCATTTTTTAATAAGTTAAATTTTTAATAATTAATCTTTTATCTTTTTGCATTTTTTTTAATTGATCTATAATTCTTCTTGATGAGTTCCCATCTCCATAAGGATTTTTAATTCTTGAAATAAGTTTAGAAAAGTTTTTGGATGATACTTTTTTAATTGCACTCATAATTTTATTTTTATTAAATACTCTAACATCTATAACATTTTTTGCTCTAAATCTTTTGTTTTGCCTTCTCCCAATATTTACAGCTGGTAGACAAAAACTTGGGGCTTCTATAATTCCAGCACTTGAGTTTCCTATAATTGCTATTGAATTATTCATAATCTGTAAAAAATGAGATCGAGGAAAATTTTCATAAATTTTATTTCTTTGTTTGCTATCTCTAAGTAGTCTATCTCTAATAATTGAAGATCCAGGATCATTATTCGGCAATATCCAAATTTTATCTTCATCAATGTCAGACATGGAATTAATGAGTATTTCGATTTGTTTTTTTATTTGAGTAATTTCTTCTGTAACAGAGTGAAAAATAACTAAATAGTATTCTTTTTTATTTGGTAAACTATATATCTTTTTTAAATCTTCATATTTGGGTTTTTTTTGTTTTTTAAGATCTGTAATCTCGTCTAATTGCGGAGCACCAACTATTTTTATTCTAAATTTTTCTTCCCCAAGTTTAATGAGTCTTTTTGCAGCGTCATTATTAGAAGCAAAATGAATATGGGAAAACTTTCCAATAGCATGTCTGGCAGAACCATCTATATTTCCAGACAATTCACCAGCTTGTATATGTGCTATTGGTGTATTTGTATAAGCACAAACTACACTTGCTGCCAAAGTTTCAAATCTATCTCCTGCTAAAACAACCCAATCAGGCTTATATTTTTTTAAAACATCTGTAAATGATAAAATGAAAACACCCATCGATTTAGAAGTTGTAAATTTATTATATCCATCTAGAGACATAAAAATTTCTTCATCTATTTTAAAACCATCTTTTAGGATTTCTTTTGCACCATAACCAAAAGAATCAAGCAAAAGCATGTTAGTTACACATAAGTAATTTTTTATTTTTTGTTTTTTACATTCAGTTAATATCGGCTTGATATATCCCCAATCACTTCTTGAGCCTGTAAGAAATAGTAATTTCATTTTATATCACTAATTTTTAATAAAGAATTTGCTTTGATATTTTTTTTACTTTTTTTTCCTATTATTTTATATAAATTTTTTGACGGAATTCCAATTCCAGGTCTTTTTGTCCATAAATTTTTTATAGTAAAATTTTCCCCTTTTTTTATGTCCTTAATTGTTACAATGCTTCTTGTTGCCCACCTTCTAATTTGTTTTTCTTTATTTTGAACTTTTTTTATTGAGCCAAATGAATTTTCAAGAAGTCTTAATCCTTCAATTAAAGTTTTTAAATCAGAAAAATCAATAGAAACTTCTTGATCTGGTCCTTTGTATTTTTTATTCAAAGTAACATGTTTCTCGATTACTCTTGCACCAATAGTGTATGCAGCAAAAGAAGAATAAATTTCTCCTGTATGATCGGAATGTCCAATTATACATTTTGGATATTTTTTCTTTAATATCTTGATCACTCCTAAATTTAAATCTTTATAATCTGGTGGATATTCGCTCAAACAGTTCATCAATATTATTTTTTTCGATTTTTTTAAAAATTTTAAAGTATAATTTATTTCATTTAAGTTTGACATTCCTGTCGAAACAATCATTGTCTTTCTAAATTTTGCTACCTCACTTATAAAAGGTATGTCAGTTAACTCTCCAGATCCAATTTTATATGCATCAAGTTTTATAAATTTCTCGAGTTCTAGTGCTGCTTTATAACTAAATGGAGTGCATAAATATTCAATTCCTACCTTCTTACAATATTTAAATAACTTGATATGATCATTAATTTTTAATGCATATTTTTTAAGAAATTCATAAAGAGAAATATCAAAATTTGATGACTTTGGAACTTTTTTTAACATTTCTTCATCTGGAATATGATGTTGAAATTTTATTGCATCAGCTCCAGATGACTTTGCAAGTTCAATCATTTTATATGCTTTTTTAAGATTTCCAAAATGATTATCGCAAGCTTCTGCAATTACATAAACATAGTTATTTTTTTTATATAAGTTAATAAAAGTTTTTATTTTCACTGTTAATTTTTACTATAATTATTGAAATAAGTATTATTATTTGTTCAAAAATTGAACATAATATTATGACAAAAACTTGTCAATTAATATATTGCAAATTTATAAACCTTAATTTATTGATAGTGTGTGAAAAAAAATTCTCCAAAAATTGCTGGATTGGTAATTGGTAAGAAAAGAAGTACCGGATACCCTGGAAAGAATACAATGAAAATTAATGGGTTTCCCTCTTGTGAGTATGCATTTATGGCAGCAAAAAAACTTAAGCTAAAAAAAATATTTGTATCAACAGATTGTCCTAAAATAAAAAAAATTGGTAATAAATATGAAGCAATACACATTTCAAGACCAAAAAAACTAGCTCAACCAAGTAGCTTAACTGAAGATGTACTAATACATGCATATAATGAGATTAAAAAAACTTTCCAAGCAGATATAATTATTTTGTTGTTTGCGAATAACCCAGCAATATCAATAAAGTTGATCAGAGAGGGCGTTGAGGTTTTAAAAAAACACAAAAAATACGACTCTGCCTTTTCGGTTTGTAAATATAATATGTTTAGTCCCGCAAGAGCGAGAAAAATTGCAAATAAAGAAATAAAATCGTTCGTAAATTTAAAATATATAAAGAACGTTTCGTCTATAAGATCGAGCCAAGGAGATGTTTATTTTTGTGATTTAAGCATTCAAATTATAAAAAAATGGGTTTTTGAAAATATGGAAAAAGGTATGCAACCCTTTCAATGGATGGGAAGAAAAAGCTATCCATTAATTAATTCTTATGGATTCGATATAGATGAGAAATGGCAAAAGAATGCTGTTGAACTATGGCTTAAAGAAAATTGGAATTATTAAATGTATTAATTTTTTCTAATTAACACAGTTTTTAAGGATTTTTTTTTCAAAATATTTTTTTAAAGTATCCGCAGCCTTATATCTCAAGTCATATAAAGACTCTCTCGTATAAAATGCCGAATGAGGAGTAATTAAAATACGACTTGTAAAACTTTTATTTTTTGCCATCTTAAATAACTTTTCATTAAATGAAATTGGTTCATTTTCTAAGACATCAACTCCTAAGCATAAAATCTTTTTATTATTTAAAAATCTTATGAGGGTATTATTTTTAATTAATTCTCCTCTTGATGTGTTTATCAAAATAATATTATTTTTAACTTTATTTAAGGTTTTAGAATTAATAAAAAATTTGGTCTCTTTACTTATTGGTACATGTAATGATATTACCTGGCATGTCTGGAATATTTTTTCTAAAGAATTTATTTTTTTATACACTGTATTTTTTTGTTTTACATAAGGATCATAATAAAAAACATTCATACCTAACGAATTTGCTTTTCTTGCATATGCTCGACCAATTCTTCCAAGACCAATTACTCCTGTGTTAATTTTACTAAGCCTTCTAAAAAAAAAACCACCTTTATAATTCCAAAAATTTTTTTTTTTATTTAATATTCTAAAATAATATTCGTTAATGTTTTTTAAAAACATCATTGTCATAGCAATAGCATGATCAGCCACCTCATTAACACCATAATCAGGCACATTAAATATTTTTATACCTAATTTTCTAGCTTCAATAACATTTATATTATTATAACCCGCTCCATATCTAACAATTATTTTACAATTTATTAGCTTGGATAATAATTCTTTATTAAAATCAATAGTATGTCCAGTGATAATGCCATTTATTTCTTTTAAATCTTTTTTATTTAATTTAAGTATGTTCTTAAGTTTTATTTTATACTTACTTAATACTTTTTTTTCTATTTCCAATTCTTTTACTAAATCTGTAACTAAAATATTTTTAGGCATGCTTTTTTATAGATAACAATGCTTCCGTGAAAATCCCAGAGTCATTTTGATAAACTATAAAATTAAAACCAATTTTCTTTAAAATTTTAATTTCTTTGATATTTCTAGCAATTGATCCTACTTTTATTCTAGATTTTTTGCAGGATTTTGTAATTTTTTTTGCTGCTTTTATAATCTCTGGGTTGTTCCAATCAGCTTTGAGACCTTGTGAAGCTGAAAAATCATATAACCCAAAATAAATTAGAGAAATGTTTTTTTTATAATTTTTTAATATCTCATCGATTGCGATTATTCCTTTTTTTCCTTCAATTAATAGACCTAGAAAAATTTTTTTATTGATAACTTTCATTTTGTTTTGATGATTATTATGATGAAAATCAAATGGTTCTGTGTAGGGACTTAGTCCTCTAAAACCCACAGGCGCAAAAAAAGTATAATCAATTGCCTTTTTTGCATCATTTAAGCTTGAGATCTGTGGTATTACAATGCCGTCTGGATTTGCCTCTAAGGTTCTTTGAATTTCAATTTTATTTAAATTAGAGCAACGAACTAACTTTAATGATTTTTCATTAGAAGCATTCAATAAATGCTTTACTTTCTCAAATGAATGCAGTCCATGTTCACGGTCTATGATTATAAAGTCAAAATTATTAGACAAAATTTTAGTGAAATTTATACATGTATTTATTGTAAATGTGCCTATCATAATTTAATTATTTCATTTTACTACGTATAACATTTATTTGATCAACTACTCTAGAAGAATATCCGTTTTCATTATCATACCATATTACCACATGTAACATATTACCAGATTTTGATGTCCAATTATGATCATAAATTAAAGAATGCTCATTGGTATAATAATCGCTAGACACTTTAGGAAGAAAATTTATGTCAAAAATTTTAAATTTCTGATTTTTTTTTTCATTTTTTACCAATTTTAATATTTGATTTATTGTAAAATTTTTTTTCAATACTAAAGAGATATCTGCTGAACCAACTATTGTGGTTGGAACTCTATAACTAAAACTTGAAATTTTTGATATTTTAAAATTTTCAAGAGATTTTCCAGTTACTTTTAAGGCAGTAGTTGGTTTTGGAATAATGTTATCTAATGAAGATCTTCCTAAAGAATAACCGCTGAAGGTCGTACCAGGATAAGAGCTTGAACTAGATCGTCCATCTAATAAATTTTGATAGTTTAAAATTGGATGTACAGTTGTTACATGACCTCCTAAAATTTGAAAATTTTTTTCAATTAATTTTAAAAATGGTGCAAGTGCTGTGGAATCGCAAATACTCGAACTTATAAATTTATAAGTATTTTTATAGCTTTTTTCATTGGCTCCCAATACCATTACCATTTCTGAAATCGGATGATCAAAAGTAAACAATATTTTTAATTTTTTATTTAGAAAGGTTAATTTTTTCCAATCTTTTTTAGAACTTGATACACCTGAACAATCAACTATGAGATCCAAATTTTTAATTTTTCTAAAACCTAAAATATTTTTAATATTAAAAAATTCTATTTTTTTATTTTTAAAATATACATTATCATTTTTCTTAATTATCTTTGGATATTTATTAAATATATTAACTAGTTTATCGTAATTGTAGCAGTAAATTAAATCATCAACATCTTCATTAATATCATTTATGCCGATAATATTAATTCTACTATCTTTATTGGCGCATCTGAGTACGGCTCTACCTATTCTACCAAAACCATTTATGATTACATTTATTCTTTTCATAAAATTCTAATTTTACTCTGAAATCTCTTTATTTAATTGATCATATTCTTCCATTTTTTTTTTCATAAATTTAGTTGTTAAATTTATTCTGTATTTAATTCCTTTTGGAGTAAGTATGTATTGTTTGAAATAATCTAGTTTATTATTTCTCTTTTTAAATGAATTAATTTTAATGAGTCCTTTCTTATTTAATGCTTTTAGACAGTAATTTAGTTTACCTAAACTAAAACCTAGCTCTTTTGCTAAAGCTCTTTGTGTTATAGAGGGGTTATAATTTAATTTTCTTATAATTTCGAATAATTCAATGTTTTTTTTCATGTTCAATATTTGAACATATATAGTCACAATCGCCCTTAGTCAAATAATTTATTTTTTTATACTTAAAGCATGGTACATAGAAAATATTCTTCTCGGAACAAAGTTGTTCCTAAAAATAATATTTTTATCCCTGATTAAATATTTTGTAAAAAAGTCCTTTTTATTTAACAATTCGTTATAATTATATTTTTCAACAAAAGAATTTTTGGCAAAATCAGCGGTACAATCATCTGTCATAAAATTTATTCTCAACATTATTCTATGATTAGTTTTGCAATATCCTCCTTTATGATAATTCCTAAAACTATCAATTAATAAACAGGTGCCAACGTCTCCTTTAAGTGTAACAAAATTTTCATTGCTATTTTTTT
>MDTG01229690.1_pt1 | contig 11763 bp, 9 predicted proteins | sample 811421 | NCBI WGS metagenome assembly MDTG01 (sample SAMN05326645, study PRJNA326480) | marine metagenome | isolation source: seawater | place: Pacific Ocean: South East | collected 2011 | reverse complement strand
CATTCAATTAACTGCAAATTACACCTTACAATTTGCAGATGGTTCTGGTTCATCTTCTACAACAGCTCAGCAACTAGTTAATGATGGTTTTCCTAATTTAAGAGTTACATTGCCTTTAGATTTTGATCAAAGACATAATATTTCAGCAAACATAGACTACAGATACGGTTCAGGTTCTAAATATGATGGTCCGATATTATTTGGGAAAAGGTTATTTGAAAAAATGGGATTAAACATTCTTATGTCTGCAGGTTCTGGGACTCCCTATAGCAAACAATCTAATGTGTTAGCTCAAGCACAGTTTGGGGTTAATACTAGAGATGTATTAGAAGGTAGTGTAAATGGAGCGCGTAAACCTTGGACCTTTAGAACTGATTTAAGGGTTGATAAACAATTTTCAATTGCTAAGAATTGCGACAATCAAAGCAGAGCTTTAAGTATAAACTTTTATGCTCAAATTGAAAACTTACTTAATGCAGATAATATTGTGAGTGTTTATAGATACACTGGTAATCCGGATGATGATGGTTATTTATCTTCAGCTGAGGGTCAACAATATGCTTCTCAGCAGGTTAACCCTGCATCTTTTTCTGATCAGTATGCTTTGAAAGTAAACAACCCGGATAATTATACAAGACCAAGAATATTTAAATTAGGAATGCAAATAAACTTTTAGTTATATGAAAAGATATTCAATTTTAACATTATTAATTTCCTTTATAGGATTTATTTCTTTAAGTGCTAAAGAAAATATCCCGAATCCAAATAGTTCTAATTCAAACTTTAGAATTATTGCTTCTGGATGTTTAGCTGCAACTGCTCAGACAGAGTTAAATATAAATAATGTAAGAACAACAATTCTAGCAGGTGGTGATATGTGGTGGGATTTAGATAATGGTAAATATGAAATACCAAAAAATAGCGGTAAACATTCGATGTTTGCAGGAGCGTTATGGATTGGAGGATTGGATGATCAAGGTAACTTAAAAGTTGCTGGAATGACATACAGACAAGATGGTAATGATTTTTGGCCTGGTCCTTTAAATGGAGATCCTGCCAGTGATGATTATGGTACTGTTGGTGCAGATGTGTGCTCAGATTTTGACAAGCATTTTGTTGTTACCCGTCAAGAAGTTGAAGATTATGTAGGATATAATAATTGTTTAGCTGATCCAAATTGTGATGTTGCTAATTCTTATAGTGATTATAGTCAAGCGCAGGTTATTTCTGATTGGCCGGCAAGTCGTGTTGATGTTGATGGAACATTTGAGTATTTAGCTCCTTTTGAAGATGTTAATGGAGATGGATTGTACTCAGTGGGAATAGATTATCCAGGCTATGACTTAGAGGGAGTAAAAGATTGCAAGACAGATGATGTATTATTTGGCGACCAAACTTTATGGTGGGTATTTAATGATAATGGAAATATCCATACTGAAACAGGTTCAGAATCAGCAATTGGTCTTGAAATTCAAGCTCAAGCGTTTGGATTTACTACAAATGATGAAATAAACAACATGACTTTTTATAGTTATAAAATTATTAATAGGTCTACATCTGTATTAAACGAAACCTATTTTGGACAATGGGTAGATCCAGATTTAGGTAATTATCAAGATGATTATGTTGGTTGTGATGTTGGATTGGGTTTAGGCTATTGTTATAATGGTGATGCTGATGATGATGGAGCAGCTGGATATAATTATGATTCAGATGACCCTCCCCCTGCTATTGGAGTAGATTTTTTTAGGGGACCGTTAGCCGATTTAGGGGATGGCATTGATAATGACGGGGATGGTTTCATTGATGAGCCAGGTGAACAAATAATAATGTCCAAATTTGTTTATTATAATAATGATTTTTCTGATAATGGAAACCCTGAAAGTGCTACTCATTATTATGGCTATTTGAAGGGTATATGGAAAAATGGGCAGCCAATGACTTATGGCGGAACAGGATGGGAATCATCAAATCCAGAATGTAATTTTATGTTTCCGGATGATACTGACCCCGAGTTTTCAGCAACTTATGGCCCATGGACTGAGATAACTGCTGGAAACGATCCTGCTGATAGGAGATTCTTGCAATCAGCCGGACCGTTCACTTTAGAGCCTGGAGCAGTTAATTATATTACAACAGGAGTTGTTTGGGCTCGAGCTTCAGAGGGTAATAATTTTGCATCAGTTGAATTAATGAAAATAGCTGATATTAAAGCGCAAACTCTGTTTGATATTTGTTTTGAAGTAATTGACGGCCCAAGTGCTCCAGATGTTAATTTTGTTGAACTTGATCAGGAAATCATTATTAATTTGACAAACTCAGAAAATTCTAATAACTATGCTACTTCTTATTCTGAGGAGGACCCCTTTATATCAGACGTATTGGTAACTAGCACCTCTTCTTTTGAAACAGAAATTATTGGTTTTACATATGATACTTTATTTTTTGAACCAGGATCTTCACCAAATTTACCTGAGAATTGTGCCAATCCTAACTCTTGCTCTATCTTTGAGGATCTTGATGGTGATGGCTCTAATGATGATTTAGTTTGGTCCTGGAGTTCAAATACAGGTCAATTAATTCAGAATCCATTACCTATTTATCAAGATGGAAATATTCCGCTTGACAAGTATTATAGATTTGAAGGTTATCAAGTTTTTCAATTAAAAGATTTAAGTGTAACATCTAATGATTTATACAATCCAGACAAAGCTTTTATGGTTTTCCAATGTGATGTGGAGAATTATAGAACGGCAGAAGGACAGGTTGTATCGAGTCCGTCTGATGATACTACACCCATTAGTAACTTAGTCAATTATCAGTTAGATGAATCGGTTGGACCAAACGTGTATGTTCCACAGAACATGACATTGGGTGCATCAAATAGCGGAATTTCTCACTCATTTAGAATTACTGATGATAAGTTTGCAAGCGGAAACACTAAATTAATTAACAATAAGCCATACTACTATATGGCTATTGCCTATGCATATAATGAATATATTCCTTATGCTCCTGAAATTCCGTTTCAGTCACTAGATCCAGTGAATGCATATCAGCCTAGTAATGCTGGTCAGAAGAATCCGTATTTAGCTGGTAGAAAAAATATTAAAACATACACGATTATTCCACATAAAATTGAATCATTTGGTAATGTACCAACTGCTTCATATGGATCTAAACCATCTCAGAAGGGTGTTGCTGGTAGAGGGAATGGTGGTAATTGGGTTGAACTTACTCAAGAATGCCGTAATAATATTGCGTTAAATTTTGAAATGGATACACTCTCTTACAAACAAAATTTTGCACCTGCTGATATTTCTGTTATTGACCCTCTTTCTGTTCCGGATGCTGACTTTATTTTTGCCACAACTGATTTTGTTCAAAGTGAAGGATATCAGCTGTCTAATGCCAAGTGGACATTAACAAAAATTGAAAATGGTGATTCTGTTACTATTGAATCATCAAATTCACTAATTGACAATGCGCAACAAGTTATACCAGAATGGGGATTAGGAGTGACATTTAAAAAAGTTTATGATCTTGAATCTCCACAAGTAGAAAATTTAGGATGTTTAACTTGTCAAACTAGTATTCCAATTGTGTCAAATTCTGATATAGATGAGTTGTTTTGGGATTTAAATTTATCTGGTCAGGAAGCCATTGATGTTGGTACAGGTTCAGCTGTTCTTGATGCGATTTCTAATGTTTGGGCGGGTATACCATTTGATGTTGATGATGTTTGGCAATTTGTACCTTTTATGAGACCATTAGACTGGATTAGATCAGGTAGCAATACATATTCTTTAAATGATGCTACTCTTGCTACATATCATTATTATGGTGATGTGTCTCAAAATGGTACGCCAATTAACAATGCAGGTACGATAATGCAGCAAAACCCATTAGATCCAAATGGAGTTTATGAAATAGTATCAGGTTTAGTTCCGTATAAGTTAGTTAGTACGGATAAGGTTGGAAAAGTAGGTGAGTCTGTACAAGATAATGCAAGGAACTTTATTGATACTATTGGAGGTGGATTCGCCTGGGATGACTATAAGTATGAATGCTCTTTAAATACTCTTAATAATGTAGATTTAGTGCTTACACCAAATAAAGATTTATGGACTAGGTGTCCAGTGATTGATTTGTCTGAGGGGACTTTGAATTGGATAGGTTCTGGAACACCAGTAGACGCATCTAATGGAACAAGTTGGTCCTTTAATACTGCACCAAGTTCGAGTAACTACCCCTGGGAGACTACCAATTCAGGTGCTGTTATTGTTAATCCTAATGGTGAGAATGGAGAAAAGAAGTGGGATTTGAGATTGGATTTAAGTGTTGATAAGGATGGAAATCCAGACGGAACAGGATTAGGTGTATTTAACTCTGAGAATGGTTGGGGTTGGTTTCCTGGATATGCAGTTGATGTTTCTACAGGCAAACGTTTGAATCTTATGTTTTCGGAGAATTCGTCATTAGGCTCTTTAAATAATGCAGATGATATGTTATTTAATCCAACAAATTATATTTTTGATTATGGTTTAGCTGATGGATCTGCTTTTGATGAAGCATCAAGCGTAACATTAGGAGGGGGACATGTTGTATATATTCTTGATACACAATATCAGGGTGATAACCAAGAAGATAATCCTCATTTTAGTTCCTATACTGGAAGTAGCGCTAATAGTGCTTGGAATAACTTAAGAAAAAAACAAGTTATTCCACACATTCAGTGGGTCTCTCCGATACTTGCTAATGCATCGTCTGAATGGTTGAGTGATGAGATTGTTATTAGAGCTAGAGTTGAGGAACCCTATGGTTACAGGGAAACTAGTGTTATAAATGGAATGGATTCTGAAGATGGTGGAATTACTTTCAATACCACGCTTACAAATGAAGGTTTTCCATATTATAAATTTAATTCTTCTGAAATTTTGACCATCCTAGATGATGCTAGGAGCAAGGAAGAGGGGCTTAAATCAGTTAATATTGTTCCTAACCCTTACTATGGTGCATCAGGATATGAAACTGGACAAGTTGATAATCGGGTTAAAATAACTAATTTACCAGAAACATGCACAATTTCAATATATACGATTAATGGTAATTTAGTGAGACAGGTCAAAAAAGATAATGAGATTTCTTATTTTGAATGGGATTTAAAGAATTCATATGGTATTCCAATTGCATCAGGTGTGTATATTATTCATATTGATGCTGGTGAAATTGGAGAAAAAGTTTTGAAATGGTTTGGAACCCTTAGGCCAGTTGATCTCGACACATTCTAAAATATTATTATGATTAATAAAAAATTATTTATGAAAATCAGTACGTTAAAACTATTATTACTTTGCCTATTTAGTTTACTTTATATGGACACTTTTTCTCAAAATAGTGGTGATGAAAGAACTGGGCAAGCTGGAGCTTCGGAATTGTTAATAAATCCTTGGTCTGAAAGTTCTGGTATGGCAAGTGCTAATACAGCTTCTTGCAGAGGACTTGAAAGTGTCTATTTAAATGTTGCAGGATTAACTGGGGTTAAGGCTACAGAGCTTATTTTTTCTCATGCATCTTGGTTTGCAGATATATCAATTAATGCTTTTGGTTTTGCTCAAAAAGTAGGTGATACAGGTGTTATGGGTTTGTCGATTATGTCATTAGATTTTGGAGATATTGAAAGAACTACGTTTGACAACCCTGATGGCGGTATAGGAACCTTTTCACCACAATTTATGAATATTGCATTATCTTATGCAAAGAAATTCACCTATAATATGTCCGCTGGTATGACTGTTAAGATGATTTCTGAATCAGCTGCTGAATTAGTTGCAAATGGCTTTGCTATTGATGCGGGGGTTCATTACGAGACAGGAGAAAAGGGTCAAGCTAAATTTGGGATAACATTAAAAAATGTTGGTCCAAGGATGTCTTTTAATGGAGATGGGGATGATCTTTCATTGACAGGAGAAAATGGTTATGATATGACTTTTGAGGTTAGATCTGCTCCGTTTGAGTTACCTTCGTTATTAAACATAGGACTTTCATATGATTTTTATTTTTCTTCTGAATCCGAAGAAGATTTAGTTAGAATGACATTTGCAGGTAACTTTGTGTCTAATTCTTTCTCTAAGGATCAAATTTTAGGTGGAGTTGAGTTATCATGGAAGGATATTGTGTCATTGAGAGGGGGATATAGTTATGAAAGTAATATAATGGATGATTTTGACGACGGGAGAAGCACAGCATTTACTGGTATGTCAGCTGGTTTGTCAATTGAACTTCCTATATCTGATGAAACAATTTTTGGTTTGGATTATTCTTATAGACCCGCAGACCCTTTATCTTCCGTCCATACTTTTGGTGCGAGAATTATGCTTTAGTAGTACTGAATAGTATGTATTTTTTTAGTTTTTTATAATAGTTATGTCAGAAATAGTTTACTATACATATGAAGATTTAGAAAAACTCAAGTTAGAATTAAATCAACTTATGACAGTTGATCGAGTTAGCATTTCTAAGCAAATTGCTGAAGCTAGAGACAAAGGTGATTTGTCGGAAAATGCTGAGTATGATGCGGCAAAAGAAGCACAAGGATTATTAGAAATGAAAATAGTTGCATTAGAAAAAAAAATTGCTTCTGCCAGAGTTTTAGATACGTCTAAGCTCGATGTAAGTAAAATTTCTATTTATTCTACAGTTGAGATTCAAAATGCTAAAACACAATCTATATTGAGTTATACACTAGTGCCAGATTCAGAATCTAATATAAATGAAAAAAAAATATCGGTTTCTTCTCCAATTGGAAAAGGTTTATTGGGAAAAAAAGTTAATGACATTGCACTTATTGAGGTACCATCAGGAGTGCTAGAATTTAAAATTTTAAGTATTAAAATTTTAAGTTAATGAAAAGCATTTTTTCTAAGATTATTGACAGAGAAATACCTTGTCATTTAGTGGCAGAAAACGAATTTGCTATAGCCTTTATGGACATTAATCCTGTATCTAAAGGACATGTTCTAGTAGTTCCTAAAAAAGAAATAGATTATTTATTTGATTTAGATGAAGATACATATTTTGAATTATGGAAATTTGCAAAAATAATTCAGGCTGCTTTACTTAAAACAACGTCATGTCTCAGAGTTGGGGTTAGTGTAGTTGGTTTTGAAGTTCCACATGCTCATATTCATTTAATACCAATAAATAATTTAGTTGATATGGACTTTAATAAAAGAGTAAATTTTAATTCAAGTGAACTTTCAGATTTGGCAATAAAAATATCAAATAACATTTCTAATTAATTCGATCAGGATTTTTTTTAATAAATTGACTCCAATTTTCATTTTTACTTTTTTGAATAGATAGATTTTGTATTGCGTGACAAACCGCCACAGCTAATCCATCAGTAGAATCTAGGTGTTCAGGTTTTTTTCTAATGTTTAGCATGTTAATTAACATTCCTGCAACTTGTTCTTTTGATGCCTGCCCTTTACCAGTTATTGCCATTTTAATTTTTTTAGGGGCATATTCTACTATTGGAATATCTTTAATCATTGATGCTATAATTGTAGCACCTTGTGCTCTTCCTAATTTTAGCATTGATTGAATATTTTTTCCAAAAAAAGGTGCTTCAATTGCAATTTCATCTGGATTAAATGCCTCAATCAGATCAATTGTTTTTGTAAAAATTTTCTTTAATTTTAAATTATGTGATGTGATTTTATTAAGCATTATTACATCAAGGCAAATAAATTCTATTTTAGAACCATTTTTCTTTATAAGTCCATATCCCATTATATTAGTTCCAGGATCAATACCAAGTATTATTTTTTCTTTTTTCATTTAGTATTATAAATATAATAAATAGGATTTTATTATATTAATATAATAAAATGTACTATAGTAGTTTGTCTCATTCCTCGTCACTAAATAATTTCTTTAAGTTTAGAATGGTAGGGTTTCCTATTTTTGTAATATTATTGTTTTTTTTTATTTCTATTTTTTCCTACCAAATAATGCCTGATAAATCTAAAATGGCAAACAGTATTAATTTATCGATAGCAAAGAAAAATCCAGGATTTTCACAACTTTTTTTATTAATAAAAAAAGAATCGTATGCAGATAGTCAAAGTGATTTCCAAAAATTTTTTTTTGGAGTTCATTTACCATACAAGAAAATCCCAATTATAAGTGCTAAAATAGCAGGTGATAGTGTGTTATTTACTAACTATCCTGATGGATTATTTGAATCAAAACCGATATCAAAATTATACTTTAAGGGGGATAAATCTTATACAGATACAAATACTTTTTTACTAGGAACAGATATGTATGGTAGAGATTTATTAAGTAGAGTCATTTTGGGAACAAGAGTGTCATTCTCTGTTGGATTTATATCTGTATTAATATCAATTTTAATTGGCTTGCCATTAGGTTTAATTTCAGGTTATTTTGGAGGCAAAATTGACTTTTTTATTTGTTGGTTAATTAACGTAGTTTGGTCCATTCCAACTTTATTATTAGTCATTGCAATTAGTATTATTTTAGGAAAGGGATTTTGGCAAGTTTTTGTTGCTGTTGGACTAACCATGTGGGTTGAAGTTGCTAGAGTAGCAAGGGGAGAAGTTTTAAGAGTCTCACAATTACCATATATTGAAATTGTACAGTCTTTTGGACTAAGTGATTTCAGAATACTATATAAACATATATTACCTAATATTATTAATCCAATTATTATTATATCTGCTGCTAATTTTGCAACGTCTGTGTTATTAGAGTCAGGTCTTAGTTTTTTGGGGATTGGTGTTCAGCCTCCTACTCCTTCATGGGGTATGATAATTAGAAATCATTATGGATTAATAATAATGGATAAAGCATATCTTTCCTTTGTCCCTGGTGCATGCATATTACTGTTGGTATTAGCTTTTATGTTGTTGGGGAATGCATTAAGAGATATGCTTGATACGAGATCAAAAAATCATTAGACAACTAAAAAAGATCATGAATCCAATGATCATTATTACTAATGTATAAGGTAATATTTCTTTTGCTTTCAACTCTGTAATTCCAAGTAAAGGAAGTGCCCAAAATGGTTGTAACATGTTTGTTAACTGATCTCCATAAGACAAAGCCATTATACTTTTGGGTATAGAAACACCTATTTCCATGGCAGATTGAATCACAATTGGCCCTTGAACTGCCCATTGTCCACCACCACTAGGGACAAAAATATTTACTAATCCACCACTAAGCATTGTGAATATAGGGAAAGTTTTTTGATTAGAAATACTTATAAAAAAATCAGATAAAACATCAACTAGTCCAGATTGGTTCATAATACCCATAATTCCAAAATATAGTGGAAATTGGATGAGAATCCCACTAGCACTTGATATTGCCTTATTAACTGCATTAAGGAAACTAAATATGTTTTTATGTAAAATCAAAGCAAAAGAAAATAAACATAGATTTATATAGTTTGGATTAATAAAAGATATTGATGAAGTGTTTATAGCCTTTATAATTGCTACAGTTAGTATAATAAAACCAATTACTTTGCCAAAAATTTTAGAATGGTCAATTCTTTCTGCCCCGAAAGGGTAAACAGGTTCTGTTTTAGTAGTTAATTGTTTTAATTTTATTTTATTTTGAACAACTTTTATTTTACCAATAAAATATAGTGTTAATGGAACAATAATTAATAATAGTAAACTCACTGTGATATTCATATTAGAGAAAACAGTACTGTCAAAGTTTATCCCATTTGGTAGTTTGTTTAATATGACTTTATTCGTTATGATTTCAGCAAAATGATTTGGCTCACTTATTTTTAAGGGAATTGAGCCCGATAGGCCCCCGTGCCAGACCATTAAGCCGGAATATCCACATGCCCCAATAAGTGGGTAATTTATAGTTATATTATTATTTATAGCATGTTCTCCAACTTTACGTACGAGAATAGCTCCAAATATTAATCCTAACCCCCAATTTATCCAGCTTACAATTATAGTTGATGCAGCTACAAGAAAAGCAGCATTTGCAGTATTTTTGCAAAGAGGCGTAATATATACTATTATCCTATTAAAAGAACTACTTAATGCTATTACATAGCCAAGCACAAGCATTAGCATCATTTGCATGCCAAATGACATTAAACCGGCATTCCATAAGCCTTTTTCCCAGTATTTTAATAAATCAATGACACTACTTTTAGTAAACAGATATGCAATTATAAATACAATAATGCTCAATAGTATTGCTATAGAAAAGGGACTAGGCAAAAACTTTTTAAAAATAAGTTCAATTTTAGAAATCATATTCATTAAAATGGTGCTTCATCATCATTTGAAGTATGATGTGTGTCATTTATTTTAATTATTCTCCATGCATCAATATTATGGTAATACCTATTATTATATTCTTTAGATGAAACATTAAAAAACACTTCAACTTGATCACCGGTTTGTAATTGTGAAATTAGTTGTATTTTATCTTCTCCAAATAATTGAAAACAAATTTCATTATTATATTGTGACCCAGTATTTATTACAAATGTTTGTTTTACCCACTTTTTACCTTCTTTATTTACAATATTCTCTATATTGTTTATTTTAGTTAAGTTTCCTTTAATTGATAGTCCTGACATTATTTTATATTTATTTTATATAATAATAGAATTTTCCACGCTTTCTCAATATTATTACTATTTATATATTCTCTTGCTTTTATATGTCTATTATTTATGTTTTCTTGTGTTTCATTTAATTTAATAAAGTTTTCCATTTTCTCATTTTTTATGAACGATTTTATTTCTTCTAAGGATGGAATTTTATCTATAGAGGCTAGTTTTGCTAGGTCATTTTTATTTAAAATACTACTATTCTTTATTTCAACAGGAATACGGTCAAAACCAACACCAATGGTAGTCGGGGGCTTGTTTATTTCAAATAGGCTGTTATCAAATGCATCACAGTACCAATTTTGACCAAGTCTTCCTACTAATTGAACTTTGTTTGGGTCAACCTCACCGGTTTCACTTAGTATATTTTAATTAATGTGTATTAAAACTATCTTACATATAATTAAATTTCCTGCGCCACCATTTTGACCTAATGATATGATGTCATTTACTTTACATTCTAAATGAATAGGTGATTCTTTGACACGCTTAGGTGTTATAATGTCAGAGGATATTGGCGTAAGACCAGCTTTAATAAATTCATCAACATTTGAGGGATATTCTATACTTGATAATGAAGCTTGTTCTACTAATTTTTTTGTCACAATATTTATTACTACTTCTTTGTTTTCTTTAATATTTTCAAGAGTATCTTTAGTTGTATTATTTCTTACTCTTCTAGATGGGGAAAAAATTGCAATAGGCGGGTTAGAGCTAAAAATATTAAAGAAACTAAATGGACTTAAATTATTATTTCCTGAGTTATCAATTGTACTAGCTAGTGCAATAGGTCGAGGCCCAATACTAGAAACAAGATATTTATGTAGTTCTCTGGTTGAAATTTTTTTCGGGTCTATATTTATCATTTAGATTAAAAATAAAATTTAATTACAAGTTACAAAGCTTTATAAATAATTTATTTTTTTTAAACTTTATTTATTGCAAAACTTTAAAATAGTTATAGTTTTGTTGTTACCAAATTATTTTGATGCGGATATGGTGGAATTGGTAGACACGCTAGATTTAGGATCTAGTGCCGAAAGGTGTGTGGGTTCGACTCCCTCTATCCGCACCATTATTTTCTG
>MDTG01111280.1_pt1 | contig 11764 bp, 10 predicted proteins | sample 811421 | NCBI WGS metagenome assembly MDTG01 (sample SAMN05326645, study PRJNA326480) | marine metagenome | isolation source: seawater | place: Pacific Ocean: South East | collected 2011 | reverse complement strand
CACCGTCGCCTTCGGGCGCGGGCAGCGTCGCATCGAGGGCGAACACCTCCGGCAAATCGGCCTCCAGCCGTCCGATCACATCATCGAATTTGGCCTGTTCGGTGCCCTGCGGTGCCCAAAGCGCGATATCGGCATCCGAAAACGTCACACTACCGCCCCCCAGATCCTTGACTGCGGCAATCGCCAGTTCCGCCGCCTTCGCCCAGCGGGGCGAGGGTACGCCCATACCGACCGTACATTCGGCCTTGCCCTCCAAACCGGCACGGCCCGCCGCCCGCAGAATGCGGTCCCGCGCCTCGACCGTATCGGCGGAACAGGCATCGAACCGCGCGCCGCCTTCGTCGATCAAAAAGCGCAGGGTGAAGGGCGTGATCACCGGGCGCGGCGCGGAAATATCGAGCGCGAGGCGCACATCTTCGGGAACCCGGCGCGCCAGGGCCGTCTCCAGCCGCCGTTGATCGGCGACACTCTCGGCCATGGCAGTGATTTCCACCCGTTCGGCGCTGACCGAAATCTTGGTGCGCGACAGATCCCCGAGCGAGCGCACCGCATAACGCAGCGCATCTTCCCAAGTATCGGGTGCGGGGTAATCGGCGGCATCCAGAAGATCGGCCACCGGGGCACCATCGGTCACATCCTTGACCTCGGCGAGGAATTTTGACCGATCAAGAGTCGCCGGCACGAGACCAATGAGGGAAATTCCGCTCTCGTTGCGCAGGATCTCGATGGCAAAGCGTGGCGGCGCAATGTCGCCCGCTTCCTCGACCAGCATCTGGTCGATCACCCGCGCGGCATCGACCACCGTACCGGCAACCGACAGCGCCTTGAAGCGATCCGCCTCGGTCGGCGCGGTGCCCGCCAGAAAGACCTGCAAACCGTCCGTATCCACCTCGGTCCAGACCATGCCACGCTGATCCAGCGCCTCGCGCACGCCTTGCCGCGATCCATCCTCGATCGCGCTTACCGCGAATCCGGCGGCGACCGTGCTGAGCACGATGGCCCCGAGGAATGTCGACCCGATGGTAAAGACCGTGGATAACCGCATGTGACCGTTGCCGTTCTGTTACGTCTTCCGCGTGTTTAGGCGCGTGCCGGGGCAAGATCAATCACAGCAGGAACGCGACGGCGAAAAACGGCACAGGCAAGAGCCCGGCATCGCGGTTCGAGCGGAACAGCGTCAACAGCCGGTCATTGTCCTCAAGGTCCAGCTTGCGCATCTGCCCCTGCATGTGCCAGCCCATCGCCCATGGCCCGCACAGCGCCGCGAGCAACGCGACCAGGCCCGTGGGTGTTGCCATGATCACTGCCACCGCCATCAGCGACACGGTCGCCACGAGAAACCAGCGCAGCCAGCGCGGGGAGTTATGGCCAAAGAGCCGCGCCGTGGATTTCACCCCGATGAGCGCATCGTCCTCGGCATCCTGATGCGCATAGATCGTGTCATAAAAGAGCGTCCAGGCGATGCCGGCAAGGTAGAGCACCAGTGCCGGGGCCTCCAACCGACCGGTGTGCGCCGTCCAGGCCAGCAGCGCGCCCCAGTTGAACGCGAGGCCCAGGAAGATCTGCGGCCACCAGGTGAACCGCTTGGCAAAGGGATAGATCGCGACCGGTAGCAGCGACAGAATGCCAAGGCCTATGGCCGCCCAGTTGAACGTCAGGAGAATCCCGAAGGCGATGAGCGCCTGCGCGCACATCCAGAGCAGCGCGCCCCGAACCGTCACCTGTCCCGACGGGATAGGCCGCGACGCGGTGCGCGCGACCGATCCGTCGATATCGCGGTCGGTGATGTCGTTCCAGGTGCAGCCCGCCCCGCGCATCAGGAATGCGCCGACCGCGCAGCCGGTGAAGATCCACAGATCGTGCCAGCCCGCCTGCCCATCCGACAGAATCGCCAATGTCAGCCCCCACCAGCACGGCAACAGCAAGAGCCACGTGCCGATAGGCCGGTCGGCGCGCGAAAGCCGCAAATAGGGACGCGTGGCGGGCGGGGCCAAGCGGTCCACCCAATTGCCCTTATAGGCGTCGGCGACCGTGCCTTCGGCCTCTGGCGTCTGGTTCTGTCCGGTCATATGCTGGCCCCATGAAAACGGCAAAGATCAGGCTTTATGTAGAGCACCCCCTGGGGCAAGGGCAAACCATTCCTCTGAACCGCGATCAGGCGCATTACCTCTTCGGCGTGATGCGTCAGGGGGCGGGGGATTTGGTGCTGCTTTTCAACGGGCGCGACGGCGAATGGCGCGCAACGGTGGCCGAGGCGGGCAAGCGCGGCGGCACGCTCGTTTGCGATGCGCAGACCGCGCCACAGCGCGACCCGCCCGACCTCTGGCTGCTGTTTGCCCCGATCAAGAAGGCGCGCACCGATTTCATCGTCGAGAAGGCCGCCGAGATGGGGGCCGCGCGGATCATCCCCGTGCAGACCGATTTCACCAATTCCGAACGCATCCGTCAGGACCGGCTTCAGGCCCACGCGGTCGAGGCGGCGGAACAATGCGGCGGCACGTTCGTCCCCGAAGTGACCGACCTGCATAAACTCGACACGCTGCTCGCCAACTGGCCCGGAGACCGCCAATTGATGTTCTGCGACGAGGCGCTTGTCGGGGCGGGGGCCACCCTGCGCGCGGCGGGGGGCGGTGCATGGGCGATCCTGATCGGCCCCGAGGGCGGCTTTTCCGAGACCGAGCGCGCGCGGCTCTCGGCCCTGCCCTACGCGCATGCCGTCAGCCTCGGCCCGCGCATCCTGCGCGCCGATACCGCCGCCGTCGCGGCCCTCACGGTCTGGCAACAGGCGCTTGGGGATTGGGCATGAGTTTGATCCGGCCACAGGCGCGCGCCGCCCTCTGGCGCTGGCGCGAGGTGCTGACCGGCGCCGGGCTGGCGGCCCTTGGCCTGTGGTGGACCCTCGGCACCGGCGGGTTGCTGCACTGGCTGGGCTATGTCCTGCTGATCGGCGCAGGGGCGATGCTGATGATGGGCGTGCAGCGCGCGCGCTTTCGCGGGCAGGCGGGCGGCCCCGGCGTGGTGCGCGTGGACGAAGGACAAGTCGCCTATTTCGGGCCCCTGACGGGCGGCGTGGTGGCGATCCGCGATCTCGACCGGCTCACGCTCGACCCGTCTGGCCAGCCCGCCCATTGGGTGCTCAGCCAGCCCCAGGCCCCCGATCTGCACATCCCCGTGAATGCCGAAGGGGCCGAGGCGCTGTTCGATGCCTTCGCCACCCTGCCCGGCCTGCGCACCGAGCATATGCTGACCCAGATGCACCGCCTGCCCGATCACCCGACGGTGATCTGGCAACGGCGCGGCCCGGTCACTTCATCCTTCCGGCTGCATTGACACCGCCCGCGATTGGCGCCAACTGTGACCCCCGACAACAGATGCGCAGCGCTTCAGGAGGCCCGACCATGTCCATCCCTCAATCCGGCGGCGGGCCGATTGAACACCATGACCAGCTTGCCGAGTATCTCGCAAGCGGCTGCAAACCCAAGGCCGATTGGCGCATCGGCACCGAGCACGAGAAATTCGGCTATTGCAAGGACACCCTGCTGCCCATCCCCTATGAGGGCGAGCGCAGCGTGCTCGCCGTGCTCGAAGGGCTGCGCGACGGCCATGGCTGGGCCCCGGTCGAGGAGGCGGGCAAGCTCATCGGGCTGGAAAAAGACGGCGCAAATGTCTCGCTGGAGCCGGGCGGCCAGTTGGAACTCAGCGGCGCGCCGCTGGAGAATATCCACCAGACCTGCGACGAGGTGAACGTGCATCTCGCCGAGGTCAAGGACGTGGCCGACAAGGTGGGCGTCGGCTTTATCGGGCTGGGTGCCGCGCCCGTCTGGACGCATGATCAGATGCCGATGATGCCCAAAGGCCGCTACAAGCTGATGGACAGCTATATGCAAAAGGTCGGAACCATGGGTCAGACCATGATGCGCCGCACCTGCACGGTGCAGGTCAATCTCGACTTCGCCTCAGAGGCGGACATGGTGCAGAAATTCCGCGTGGCACTCGCGCTGCAACCCGTGGCCACCGCGCTTTTCGCCAATTCCCCGTTTCTGGAGGGCAAGCCCAACGGCCACAAATCATGGCGCGCCCGCGTCTGGCGCGATCTCGACGCCGACCGCACAGGCATGTTGCCGTTTGTCTTTGACGAGGGGTTTGGGTTCGAGGCCTATGCCGAGTACGCGCTCGATGTGCCGATGTATTTCGTCTATCGCGACGGGCGGTATATCGACGCTTTGGGGCAGAGCTTCCGCGATTTCCTGCGCGGCGAACTGCCCGCCCTGCCGGGTGAAAAGCCCACGCTCAGTGATTGGGCAGATCACCTGACCACCATCTTCCCCGAGGCACGGATCAAGAAATTCATGGAGATGCGCGGTGCCGATGGCGGGCCGTGGCGCAGGCTCTGCGCGCTGCCCGCGTTCTGGGTCGGGCTAATGTATGACCAATCCGCGCTCGATGCCGCGTGGGATGTCTGCAAGACCTGGGATGCCGAGACCCGCGACGGCCTGCGCGTCGCGGCCAGCGTCGATGGCCTACAGGCAAAGGTGAACGGCATCGACATGCACGCTCTGGCGCGCGAGGTGCTCGACATCTCCGAATCCGGGCTCAGGGCGCGCGGCTGCGCCGGTGGCGGCGGCCTGATCCCCGACGAGACGCATTTCCTCAACGCTCTGCGCGAGAGCGTCGATTCAGGAAAAACCCCCGCCGATGAGCTGCTGGACCACTATCACGGCGACTGGCAGGGCGATCTGAGCCGCATCTACGCCGAATTCAGCTACTAAGGCCAACTGTGACACCCCGTCGCAGCACGGGTCGCTCTGCTGGGTTCGGGATATTTTTGCAAATCGGGCCGAATTGTGTCGAATTTTGGCGCATATGTCGCGAGAAACCGTGGATTCCGGGAAAATTGAAATCCTAACCTCTGGTAGAGTGATTCACCGGGTCGATTGAACCGCACCCGGAAAAGCAACCAACGAGGGAATATCATCATGTCTGGAAAATTCGTCGTCGGCTACGACGGCAGCGTGTCGGCGCGGCGCGCGTTGGAATTCGCGGTGGACCGTGCCCGCGCGCAAGGCGGCACGATCGTGCTGACCCATGTGCTCGAATGGTCGCCCTATTCCTTTCTCACGCCGCAGGAACTGGAAGAGCGTCACAGCCGCCGCAAGGAGGAAATGACCCGCGCGGAAAAGGCGATCATGACCACGGTCAAGGCGGAACTCGACGATGCCGGACTCCCCAACGAAGTGGTGATCCGCTACGGCAACACCGCCGAAATCCTTGGCCGTGTCGCCAAGGAGCACAACGCCGTGCAGATCATCATCGGGCGTGACGGGCAATCCGCTCTTGGCGCGCGGGTTTTCGGTTCGGTCGCGGGGGCGCTCGTGCAGACCGCGCCGGTGCCCTGCACCATCGTGCCGTGACGCAAGAACAAGAACAGGGATGAAACATATGAATCGCAACGTATTTTCCGCGGCCCTCGCCGCGGCGGGGCTCGCGCTGATGAGCGCGCCTGCCTTCGCACAAGAGCAGGCGGCCTCGCTTGACGAGAAGGTCAACCAGATTTTTTCCAGCTCGACCGGCTGGTTCGTCAGCCCGATCTTCTCCAACTTTCCGGGTACGAATTTCCCCTGGATCGTGGCCTGGCTGGTGATCGGTGCCACGGTCTTCACGCTCTATTTCGGCTTTATCCAGTTCCGCGCCGTGGGTCATTCCATCGCGCTGGTGAAGGGCGATTATTCCGATCCCAACGACGCCGGTGAGGTCAGCCACTTTCAGGCGCTCGCGACGGCGCTGTCGGGCACGGTGGGCCTCGGCAATATCGCCGGTGTCGCGGTGGCGGTCAGCATCGGCGGGCCGGGGGCGACGTTCTGGATGATCCTCGCGGGTCTGATGGGCATGGCGTCGAAATTCACCGAATGCACCTTGGGCGTGAAATACCGTAACGAATACGAGGATGGCCGCGTCTCCGGCGGCCCGATGTATTACCTGACCAAGGGCTTTGCCGAACGCGGCCTGCCCGGCGGCAAGATCCTCGCCGTGATGTTCTCGATCTTCTGCATCCTTGGCGCGCTCGGCGGCGGCAACATGTTCCAGGCCAATCAGGCGCATCAGCAGATTTCCGGCATCGTCGGGGCCTATCCGGGCTGGATCACCGGCGTGATCTTTGCCGGCGTGGTCTTTGCCGTGATCGTGGGCGGCCTCAAATCCATCGCCAAGGTGACCGAGAAAATCGTGCCCTTCATGGGTATCCTCTATGTCGGCACGGCGCTGATCATCATCGCGATGAACGCCGATCAGATTGGCTGGGCCTTTGGCCAGATCTTCGAAGGGGCCTTTACCGGGCTTGGCGTCGCGGGCGGCATGGTCGGTGCGCTGATCCAGGGCTTCAAGCGGGCGGCGTTCTCCAACGAGGCGGGCGTCGGCTCGGCTGCGATTGCCCACTCGGCGGTGCGCACCAAAGAGCCGATCACCGAAGGCTTCGTGTCGCTGCTGGAGCCGTTCATCGACACCGTTGTGGTCTGCACCATGACGGCGCTGGTGATCATCATCACCGGGCAGCTTGTGGCCGGGCCGGATGGCAACTACCTCCTCAACGAGGCGGGTACAGCCGTGCAGACCGTCGGCGGCACCTCTGGCGTCGGCCTCACCTCAGCGGCCTTCGGCAGCGCGATCAGCTGGTTCCCCTATGTTCTGGCCATCGCCGTCGTGCTCTTCGCCTTTTCGACGATGATCAGCTGGTCCTATTACGGCCTCAAGGCCTGGACCTACCTCTTCGGTGAGGGTGAGACCAAGGAACTCGTGTTCAAGATCATCTTCTGCATCTTCGTGGTGATCGGTGCCGCCGCCAATCTCGGCCCGGTGATCGACTTCTCGGACGCGGCGATCTTTGCCATGGCAGTGGTGAACATCATCGGCCTCTATTTCCTGATGCCGATCGTCAAGCGCGAGCTCAACAGCTATATGAGCCGCCTGAAATCCGGTGAAATCAAGAAGTTCGAGTAACACCGCGCATCTTGCGAAAACGCGAAGGGGCCACCGGCAAACCGGTGGCCCCTTTCATTCGCGACAGGGAACACATAGCTTTGCCCGAGTAAATCAACGTGAAGGAGGATCGGATATGGATAAAGAGACATATCAGCAAAAACTGCAGGCCCAGCTTGACCAGTGGAAAGCCGAGATCGACAAGCTGCAGGCGCAGTCGCGCGAGGCGTCCGCCGACATGCAGGCCAAGTATCAGAAGCAGATCAAGGAGCTACGCGAACAGCGCAGCGAAATGGAGGCCCAGTATGACAAGATACAGGCTGCCAGCGCCGAAGCGTGGAAGGATTTCAAGACCGGTGCGGATCAGGCATGGGACAACATGTCGAACGCCATGAAATCAGCGTGGAGCCGGTTCGGCTAAAGCCCGTCAGACCACGAGCCAAGCGCCGCTATGGGCGCTTGGCTTGCCTCATGCAGCGGCGAACCCTGCATCGAGCGAGGCCAAGATCACATCGACCTCTGCCTCCGAGATCACCAAGGGCGGTGACATCAGCACGTTATGCGCGCCAAGCCGTACCATGGTGCCCGCCTCATAGGTCGCCTTATGCACGCGCTTCATGGTCTCGGCATCCATCGGTGTCTTCTTCGTCCGGTCGCTGACCAGTTCGATCCCGGTCATGAGGCCATGCCCCCCCCGCACATCACCGATGATGTCGTATTTCTCGGCCAGCTTGCAGACACCCTCGTAAAGCTGCGTGCCGCGCGCCGCCGCGTTGGTCTTGGTATCGAGCCGCAGTGTCTCTGACAGGCAGGCCACCACCGCCGCCGCCCCCACGGGATGCGCCGAATAGGTGTAGCCGGTCCAGATGCTGCCCTCGGGGCCCGCGCGCTCGAACACATCCGCCACCTTGTCGCCCAGAAGGACGCCACCCACCGGGAAATAGCCCGAGGTGATGCCCTTGGCGATGGTCATCATGTCCGGCTGCACACCCCAATGCCGCGCGCCGGTCCAGTCGCCGGTGCGGCCAAACCCAGTGATCACCTCGTCCGAGATCAGCAGGATACCGTAGCGGTCGCAGATCTCGCGCATGTGGCGCATGAAGGAGGCATCCGGCACGATCACCCCGCCCGCGCCCTGTATCGGCTCCATGATGAAGGCGGCGATGGTGCTGGGGTCCTGGAACTCGATCTCGTCGACCATGGCGGCCGCGATCTTCTCGGCCAGCTTGGCGGGGTCGGTCTCGTCATAGGGGTTGCGATAGGTATAGGGGCTGGGCAAGTGAAAGCAGCCCGGCAAGAGCGGCTCGTAGGTGATCCGGAAGCGGTTGTTACCGTTGACCGACGCCCCACCCCAATGGGTGCCGTGATAGCCCTTCTTGAGGCTCAGGAACTTGGTGCGCGTCGGCTCGCCCCGCAGGCGGTGATACTGCCGCGCCATGCGCAACGCCGTGTCCACGCTATCGGAGCCGCCCGAGGTAAAGAAGACGCGGGTCATGCCGTCCTCGGCAAAGAACTCCTGCACCGCATAGGACGCCTCGATCGCCGCCGGGTTGGTGGTGCCGGCAAAGGCCGAATAATAGGGCAACTGCCAAAGCTGATCGGAAATCGCCTGTTTCACCGCGTCGTTGGAATAGCCGAGGTTGACACACCACAGCCCGCCAACGGCATCGACCGGATCATGCCCGTCGATATCGGTGATCCGCACGCCCTCTGCCCCCTTGATGATCTTGGGTGCATTGGCCTGCTGCTCGCCGGGGTGGCCCATCGGGTGCCACAGGTGGCGGGCGTTCATCTCACGCAGGAAGTTGTCGTCTTTCATGGGGGGCCTCCGGGCAGACTCGGGGAATTTGATCAAATCCTGCCACCACGGCCCGGCACTGTCCAGAGGCATAACGCCGGGCCACGCAAGGGTCGCCCGGCGATTGCAAGGTCAGTTCACCTGCTCGTCAAGACCCTCGGGCTTCCCCACCACCACAAAGGTCAGCGCCTCGGGGTCAAGCCGCTCGCGCGCCACGCGGTTGATCTGTTCCAGTGTCACGGCATTCACCATGTCATTGCGATTGGCGATATAATCGAGCGGCAACCCGTCCATCTGCATCCCCACGGCAATCGACGCAATCGGGCCATTGCCCTCGAACCGCAGCGGAAACGCGCCAGTCAGGTAGGTCTTCGCGTCCTGCAGTTCCTCTTCCGTCACACCCTCGTCGCGGATGTGCGCCCATTGATCGCGAATGACGGAAATCGCCTCGGCGACACGGTCATTGGCCGACGCAACCGACCCCATCCAAAGCTGCGCGGCATCCTTGTCCGCGAGGTAGGAATAGACCCCGTAAGTCAGGCCGCGCTTTTCGCGCACCTCGGTCATCAGGCGGCTTTCGAACCCGCCGCCCCCGAGGATATGGTTCAGCACGAAGGCGGCAAAGAAATCCGGATCGTCGCGGTCGACGCCCCGCTGCGCGAAGGCCGCGACCGATTGCGGGGTCTCGAACGGCACCACCTCGACACCGCCGGGCAGGTTCAGATCGGCCTCGGCTGGCAGGGGCGCACCCTCTTGGGGCAGATCACCCAGCAGATCGTCGAGCAATGTCGCCAGATCCGCTTCGGTGATGTCCCCGACGGCGCTGATATAGACCTGCTCGCGCGTCAGGGCTCGCGCATGGGCCGCCACGATATCCTCACGGCTCAGCGCCTCGACACTGTCGACGGTGCCTTCCAACTGGCTGCCATAGGGGTGGTCACCAAAGACCAGCCCGTCAAACGCCTTGCTCATCAGGTCGCGCGGATCGGTCTGCGCCGAACGCAGGCCGGACAGCACCTGCTGGCGCACCCGCTCCAGCGCCTCGGGTGAAAAACTCGGCTGCACAAGGCTCGCGCGCAGCAGATCGACCGCCGCCTCGCGGTTCTCAGTCAGGAACTGCGCGGAAACGGCCACCGCATCATCGCTCACGTCATAGCTGAACTTAGCCGCCAGCGCATCGCGCGCCCGGGCAAAGCCCTGCGCGTCCATGTCAGCCGCGCCCTCCTCCAGCAGCCCCACCATGAGGTTGGTGGCCCCGCGCGCATCTTCGGCATCAAGCGAGGCACCGCCGCGAAACCGCAATTCCAGCGCCACGAATGGGATCGCATGATCCTCGACCAGCCAGGCGGTCAGACCACCGGGCGTGGTGAGCTCCTTGATATCGACTTCGGCGCGCGCGGGCAGTGCCGCGATCAGCAGGAACAGGCTCAGCAGAATACGGATCATTGGGTCACCTCGGGGGCCATCAGCCAGCCGGTGACCGATTGACTACGGTCCAGCACCCGGCGCGCGGCCTGCATGATTTGCTGTGGCGTTGTGTCTTGCAAAATGCCGGGCCAGGCCTGCACATCCTCGACCGTCAGCCCTTGGGTCAGCGCACGGCCATAGCGCCGCGCCAGGCCACCGGCATCGTCGCGGTCATAGACTTCCTCGGCCCGTACCTGCATCTTGATGCGCTCAAGCGCCTCTGCGTCAGGCCCGGTCTCGAGAAACGCGGTCAGCGCCTCGTCCAGCGCATCCTCAGCCTGTTGCAGGCTCACTCCGGCCGCCGGCACCACGGCCAGATCAAACGTCGTGTCATCGAGCGAGGTCGCCGAATACCACGCCCCCACCTGCACCGCGATCTTCTCATCGAATTGCAGCCGCTCGTTCAGGAACGAGGTCTGCCCCCCGCCCAGCAACTCGGCCAGAAGCATCAACGCCGCGGCCTCTTCCTGCGCGCCGCTGTCGCGTTCGGGCGCAAGATAGGACCGCGTGACATAAGGCTCCGAGACGCGCGCATCGCGCATCGTCATCCGCCGCTCTGCCAGTTGCGGCGGTTCCTGCGGGCGGATGCGCTCTGGCAGGTCGGGATTGGCCGGGATCACACCGTAATGCTCGTTGGCGAGGCGGCGCACCTCCTCGGGGGTCACATCCCCCGCCACGACGAGGATCGCGTTGTTGGGTGCATAATACATCTCGTAGAATTCCAGAGCGGCATCGAGATCAAGCGCCTCCATCTCATGGCGCCAGCCGATGATCGGCACGCCGTAGCGGTGGTTGAGATATTGCGTCGCACTCTTTTGTTCGCGGAAAAGCGCGCCGGGGCTGTTCTCGACCCGCTGATTGCGCTCTTCGATGATGACGTCGCGCTCGGTGGCGATATCGGCCTCGTCCAGTTGGAGATTGACCATGCGGTCCGCCTCCATGCCCATCACCAGATCAAGACGATCCGCGGCGATGCGCTGGAAATAGGCAGTGTAATCATAGCTGGTAAAGGCATTATCCGAGCCACCATTGCGCGCGACGGTAGATGAAAACTCACCCGGCTCCATCGTCTTGGTGCCCTTGAAAAGCAGATGCTCCAGAAAATGCGCCACGCCCGATACGCCCGGCCGCTCATCCGCCGATCCCGCGCGATACCAAACCATGTGCGTGACCACCGGCGCGCGATGATCCTCGATCACCACCACCTGCATGCCATTGTCGAGGGTGAAGGACGTGACCTGTTCAGATGTCTGCGCCATCACGCTCAGGGGCAGGATGGCTGTCAGCGCGGCGAAGAGCCAGACGGTGAGATTTCGCATGACGGGGGTCTCCGGTCGGTCAGGACTTTATTCTGGTATAGATACGCCTTGCCCGCCCGGATTCAACCGTCAGCCTTCAGGCGGCGGCGGGCTTGCGGGGGTCACGATTCCGCGACGGCGCAGACGGCGCTCTTCGGCATAGGCATCGAGCCAGTCACGGCGATACGCCTGCACGTAGTCATCGCCGGGCAGGATGCGCAGCACGTTG
>MDTG01173379.1_pt1 | contig 11765 bp, 12 predicted proteins | sample 811421 | NCBI WGS metagenome assembly MDTG01 (sample SAMN05326645, study PRJNA326480) | marine metagenome | isolation source: seawater | place: Pacific Ocean: South East | collected 2011 | reverse complement strand
CAATTATCAGATATTTCTTTTTTCTTTTTATCTTTTTTAAGATTTGTTTTGGAAAATCTGTTTCTCCAAAAATAAGCCAAATCATAATTATTTTAACTTAGAGGTGAACAAATAGGTCTTTTTTTATCTCTTTCTATAAAAGTTATAACTTCATTTACTAGTTCGTTATCCTTATGCTTACCATTAATTTTACTTAAGTTTTCATGCAAATTTTTTGAAGAAAAAATTTCTTTATAAGCTTTATCCAGACCTATTATTTTTTTATTGTCATATTTTTTTCTTCTAAGTCCAATTAGATTTAATCCTTGTAAATAGTTTCTATTTCCAATTGATAGACCAAATGGAATTACGTCTTTTAATACACCTGTCATACCACCAATCATCGCTAATCTCCCAATTCTGGTAAATTGTTGTACCGCTGAATTCCCACCTATAACCACAGAGTCTTCTATTGTTACGTGTCCTCCAAGAGGAACATTGTTTGCGATTATTACATTATTTCCAATTTTACAATCATGCGCAATATGAGATGAAATCATAAACAAACAGTTGTTACCAATAATTGTTTTTGAACCACCAATTTCTGTTCCAGGATTTATTGTAACATATTCTCTTATTGTATTATTGTCTCCAATGATTGTACTATTTTTTTCATTATTATATTTTAAGTCTTGTGGTTGAGTGCCAATACTTGCAAAAGGAAATATTTTAGTACCATTGCCTATTTTAGTATTTCCCTCTAAATGTACGTTAGATATTAATTTAACTTCTTCACCTAATTCCACTTCTGGACCTACATAGCAAAATGGACCAATTTTTACATTCTTAGAAATCTTTGATTTGGGGTCTATAACACTTGATTTATGAATCATTCTTTACGATCTACTATTGTTGCTGACCATTCTGCGTCTGCCATTCTCTTTTCGTTGACTTTTGCTGTTCCTTTGTATTTCCATACTCTTCCGTGAGATCTTACTGCTTCAATTTCTAAATGTAATTCGCAATCAGGTATCACGGGACTTCTGAATCTAGCTTTATCTACACCCATTAAATAAACTAATTTATTTGCATACTCTTTAGGATCTATTCCATGAGCTGTAAGTGCTGCTGCGGCTTGTCCAAAAGCCTCTACAATCAAAACTCCTGGCATAACCGGCTGTCCAGGAAAATGTCCTTGTACATAAAAACCATTTTTTTTTACATGCATAATTGCTGTAGCTGATTTTAATGGAACTATATTGACAAGTTTATCAATTAATAACATTGGTTCTCTGTGTGGTAATAAATTTTCGATATCTATTCTATTTAATTCTGTTTTTTTCATTTTAATTTTTTTTTAAAAAATCTTTAAGTGGAATGGCTGGATACCCCATTACTGTTTGATTATTTTCGATATTTTTAACCACGCCACTACCACCGCCAACTTTAACATTATTTCCTATTTTAAGATGACCAGAAATTCCTGCTTGACCGCCAATTAATACATTATCTCCAATTTTAGAACTCCCAGCAAAGCCAACTTGACCAGCAATCATGCAATTTGATCCAATGTGTACATTATGGGCAATATGTACCTGGTTATCTAAATAAGTATTATTTCCTATAATGGTATCGTCAACAGATCCTCTGTCAATGGTGCAACCAGAAGCAATTTCTACATCATTTAATATTACGACTCTGCCAATGTGAGGAAATTTAATGTTTTTGTTCTTTTGAGGAATAAAACCAAAACCTTTTTGACCAATTTTTGAATTATCTTGCAGCACAACTCTATCTCCAATTATTGAATTTTTTACTATAACGCCGCTACCAATTATACAATCTTTACCAATTGTGGTATTATGTTCAATTATAGAATTAGACCCTATAATAGTATTTTTACCTATTTTTACTCCACTACCAATTAAAACATTATTACCAAATGTAACAAGTTTAAACTTTTTTTTATTTGGTTTCTTTAAAGACAAATCTGGATAGTCAATATCAGAAGAAGGATAAATTTTTTTAATTGTTTTAGCTAATTCGAGTAATACGTTATTTGTAATTATTTTTTGAGTTTTTGCTGGAAGATATTTTTCAAGATTTTTTTTAGTAATACAAACTCCAGCATTAGTATTTACGGCGTAGTTTTTGTATTTAATTGAGTCAAAAAAAGTAAGATCATTAAAATTAGCTAAATGCAAGGGCTTGATATCATTTATTTCAAAATTTTTATTAAATTTTAAATTATCAAAAACGGAACTTAATTTTAATTTTTTTTTTTTAAAAAAAAAATTTGAATTCATTAAAATTTAATTTAGTTTGATACTAGTCAATTTTTTATTTAACAAACCTAGTATATCATTAGTTATATCCAATTTTTCATCTGCTAACAGTAAACTTTTTTTATCTAATACAATTCTAATTTTTTTTTCTTCCATATAATTCTTGACTATTGGATTTAAATTATCCAAAAGTTTTTTTCGTGCTGAATTTCTTTGCTTAGCAACTGTTTCTAAAAGAGATTTTCTCTCTTTTTGAAGTGATAATACTTTCGTTCTTAAAGATTGAACACTTTTTTTATATTCTTCGGGAGCAATAATTTTTTTTTGTTCTATAAGTTTCTTCTCTTCAGATTGAATATCTTTTTCTTTTTTTTGTAAATTTTTTATACCATTATCTAGTTTATTTCTTAAGAAAGACTGGGCTTTTTTACCAGCAGTACTTTCATTTAATATATATTTAAAATCTAAAAAATGAGGAATATCAGCTAATAAAGATTGTTGGCTGAAAAAAATTATTGATAATATAAGTATAAATTTTTTAAAATAAATCATGTTAAAATGTTGTTCCTAGATTAAAACTAAAACTTTCGGTTTTATCTGTTTTTGCTTTAGATAAATTTTGTGCGAGAGTAAAGCTTAATGGACCTATTGGTGAAATCCAGTTAGCCGCTACACCTGCTGAAGATCTAATCTTATTACTGTCATCAATAGAGCTATCGTAGTCAACCCCCCAAACATTTCCAAAATCAAGAAATAAACTTAAGTCAGTATTTGTATTTTCTGGTAAAAAATTTGGAAGATTTGCCTCAAAATTTAATGCAGCAGCATAATTTCCTCCAATATGATCACTGCCATCAACTGGACCAATTTTATTTTTTTCAAATCCTCTCATTCTCTTACTGCTTAAACCTTTTCTTTTACTTATTCTTACGTCATCTCCTTCTAAACCATTAATAGCGGAAACAAATATTTTAGCAGCTCCAACTACATTTTCGTCCAGTGTTTTATATGAACTAGCTATAATAGTATTTGATAAAAAAGATTTATCTGCGTAAATCGGCAATGTTTGACCAAAATTTATTACTGAACCACTTGTGGGCATGAATGCCCTGTTTCTTTTATCAAAAATGAATCCATATGTTCCAGCGATCTCGCTAAATTCTCCGCTATTTTTTTTTAATGATGCTGATGCAGTGCCATCTGTTCTTAAGTCATCGTAGCTGGCGCTTAATCCTAAAGATGCTGTTACATTTTTATATTGTTCAAATGAAGTTCCAATTGACCCTGTTATAATGGAGTTTTCATATCCTTGATCAGGTTTATCATTTGACTCACTTGATAAAGAGTAATTAATTGTATTTCCCAAAAAATTATAATTAGGGTCATTGAAATTAAGAGTTCCAGCTAGAGACTCTTCGTCTACCTCTATATCAAAACTTAATTGCTTTCCTTCACCTAACCAATTATTTTCTTTTATACCAATAGCAAAACTTCCACCACTAGTACCTATTCCGGCTCCAGCACTAATTTCACCTGTTGGCATTTCTTCAACTTCTATATCAATAATTTTTAGATTTTTTTTACTTCCATCTGAGACTTTGTAATTAACAGTTTTAAAGATATTTCTCGCTTTAATTTCAGAAACAGATTTTTCTATACTTAGTTTTGTAAAAGGATCTCCTTCATCAACTAATAACTCACCTCTGACAACTGATTCATTTGTTATGGAATTACCGATTATATTCACTCTTTCGATTAAAGTTTTTTCACCTTCTGAAATATTAAAAACAATATTTATTGACTCATTTTCAATTATTTCCTCAACGTTATGTTCGACAAATTGCAGGTTATTATTCTCAATTATTTCATCTAATTCCTCTAGCATATTCTTAATTTTAAATGGCGAATAATATTCACCAATATATTTCTTGTAAGTTTTATTTAATTTAAAAAATAACTTTTTATCAAATACGTTATCAATATTAGTAGAAATTTTATTTAAAGTATATCTTTGACCTTCATTAATTGTATAAACAAGATCAGCATTTCCGATTTTATTAATTTTAGCAATATTCGATGAAATTTTAATGTCGTAAAAACCTAAACTTTTATAATAATTTTTTAAAAGTCTTAAATCTAAATTTATTAAATTTTCACTAAGATTGGTATTTCTTGAAATGAATTTCCAAAATTTATCTTCTTCACTAGCTATTACATCTCTTAATCTTTTACTTCTAATGCTGTTATTACCTAAAAACTTAATAGTTGAAATTTTAGTTTTTGTTCCACGGTTAATTTGGAATAGTAAATCAAAATTATTATCGTCTATTTTCTTAAGCTTAGCTTCTACTTTGCTAGTATTATACCCCAATGAAGAATAAAGTAATTTAATTATTTCGATATCTTTTGCTAAATTTGATTTTATTAATGATCTTTTATTTTTTGATCTGATAGCTTTTTTTATTTCATTTTTAATTCGATTACTTTTCTCTCCATCGATAATTAATTGATTGATAAATGGATATTCGTCTAAATTAATTGTTAAGATATTATTGTCTATTTTTAGATTTATATTTTCAAAAAAATCTGTTTCATACAATTTTTTAAGAACAGTATTTAGATCATTTTCATTATAATTTTTGTTTAGTTTTATACCACCGTAAATTTTAATTGTTTCATCAGACACACGATTGTTTCCATTTACTATAACATTTTTTATAATTTCTGCTGATGAAGAAAAGGTAATATTTAAGAAAAATAATAATAATGTAAAAGTTTTAATCATAATTAATTTTAATAATTTCCTTAGTTCTTTTTTTTGCCCAAAAATCGATTTTATTGATTTGATTAATATTTAAGGGTTTTTTTATAGCATATTTTCTGTAATTTCTATCATTTAGAATGGTCATTATGATCTTTGGTATTGCCAAAAAAGGTATCTTTTTCAACAAAAATTGATCAACTAATATTTCATTTGCCCCATTAATAATTATAGATGAAGAAGGGTATTTGTTTGCTAGATTTTTTAATTTAAATGCTGGAAAAATATTTTTATCTGGTTTTTTAAATGTTAAATTTTCTACGTCAGTCATTTTTTTTTTTTAAAATAAAATTCGTCTATATCTAAATTTCCATCAAATATTGCATTTGCAAGAGGGACAATCATAGAAGTTGAATGATAAATAAATTTTGTAAGCCCATTTTTAAGGACAACAATTGCATGAATTAATGATTCAGGATGTATCAAAATATCAATTTTATCATGTGGTATATTAAATAATTTTTGTGCTTCTACTAATTCAAATATTTTGTTCATTAGTGTTGATGAATCTATTGTAATTTTTTTTCCCATTTTCCATTTAGGATGTTTTAAAGCTTCTTTAGGTTTAATTTTATTAAGCTGGCTTTTTTTATAATTTAAAAAAGGACCACCAGATGCAGTGATAAAAAATTTTTTTATTTGATTTTTTTTATGATTTTCAAGTAATTTTAAAATTGAAAAATGTTCTGAGTCAACTGGAATAATTTTGGTTTTATTTTTTAATGCTTGTTTTTTTATTAAATTCCAGCCACATATTATCGATTCTTTATTGGCTATTAAAATTTTTTTGCTTGAAGAAATCATTGAAATTGTAGGTGAAAGGCCTTCTATACCAGGTATAGCAGAAATTGTTATGTCATTTTTTTTTTTTAAACTTATTTTATTAAAATCATTAAGTATTTTAGTTTTGGTTTTTTTAAATCTTTTTTTAATATTTTTGAAAGTCGCATAATCACGAATAATAAAAAAATTAGGTCTGTATTTTTTTATTTGTTTATTTATTAATTTGAAATTTTTATTTGCGGATAATACATTAATTTTAAAGTAATTTATTTTTTTATCTATGATTTGAAAAGATGATAAACCTATTGATCCAGTTGATCCAATAATTGAAATTGTTTTTTTCATTTAATAAAAAATAACTAAAGAAATGAACCCAATAGGTATACCTAATAATATACCATCTATTCTATCTAATACTCCGCCGTGACCAGGTAGAAAATTTCCAGTATCTTTAATTTTAGCTTTTCTTTTAAGTAGAGAAAAAAACAAATCTCCCAACTGAGTGGCTACAGAAGTTAAACTAGCTATAATAATAATTTTTAAATTAACGCTATTGGTAAAATAAAAAATTGAAATTGACATAATAATGATACTTAAAAATATTGAACCTAATGAGCCTATGATAGTTTTATTCGGACTTATTTTTGTTAATTTCGGTCCTTTAAAAATTTTTCCAAAAATAAATCCTCCTACATCAGAAGCGATACAACAAAATAAAATAGAGAAAAGTATTAATTTTAATTGTAAAATATTTGAGAAAAAAAAGAATATATAGCAAAATAATAAAATATAAATTATAAAAAAAAAGTTTGAAGTTAGTAATTTAAATTTAGTCTTAAAAGTTTTTTTTGTTAAATTTAAAAATTCTATAATTGATAGAGTGCCCAGTATTATTAATGTATAGGCTAAAATAATGTTATAATTTAACATCAAAAAAATTAACAACACCAATAACAAAGATGTATAAATTCTTTTTTTTAGATTTTTTTTAATCATAAGCTACCAAAATTTCTTCTACTGTTTTTGTATTTTTTAATTACTTTTATTAAATCATTTGTATTAAAATCAGGCCATAACTTTTTTAAAAAAAATAATTCTGTATAAGCCATTTGCCAAAGCATAAAATTACTTAATCTTTGGTGACCACCTGTTCTAATTAAAATGTCTGGATTTGGCATATTTTTAGTATAAAGATTTCTTTCTAAGTTTTTAAAATTTATTCTTTTTTTGATTCTTTTTAAAGCAATCAATATCTCATTTTTTGAACCATAATTTATTGCTAAATTTACAGTAATTTTTTTATTTTTTTTGGTTAATGATATAGTTTTTTTTAATGTAGATTTAATGTCTGTAGACAACTTGTTTAATTCACCTAAAATATTTATTTTTATTCCCTGGTTAATAATATTTTCAATTTCTTTTGAAAAATAATTATTAATCAATTTAAATAAAAAATTTATTTCTTTTTTTGGTCGTTTCCAATTTTCAGTTGAAAATACATAAAAAGTTACTATCGGTATACGAAATTTAATTGAGTCTTTTACGATCTTTTTTACTGTATCTATACCTTTAAGATGACCGTAATTTCTGCCCCTATTTTTTTTTTTACCCCACCTACCATTGCCATCCATAATAAAGGCAATATGGTTGAGTTTATTCATATTTGAATTATCTCTTTTTCTTTGTCTGCTAAAATTTTTTCAATATTAGTTATATTTGTATCTGTAAGTTTTTGAATATTTTTTTCAAAATTTTTATTATTGTCTTCTGATATTATTTTTTCTTTTAATTTTTTTTTTAAATCTTCATTTGCTTCTCTTCTAATATTTCTTATTGATACTTTACCTTTTTCACCCATATTTTTTAGGACTTTAATTAAATCTTTTCTCCTCTCTTCAGTGAGATCAGGTATTCTTAATCTGATTATTTGACCATCTGATTGTGGATTAATTCCAAGTTCAGATTTTTGAATTGTACTCTCAATTAGAGCTGTATTACTTTTATCCCAAACCTGTATTGAAATTAATCTTGCTTCAGGAGCACTAACCGTAGCTAGTTGCTCAATAGGCATGAGTTGTCCATAAACGTCTACTTTTATTGTATCTAACATGTTTATGTTTGCTCTTCCCGTTCGTAATGTTGAAATATCTTTTTTCAATGATTGAATACTTTTATCCATTTTTAATGAATAGTCATTTTCATTAAACTCGCTGCTCATTATACTTAAGCTCCTTCTCCAACTTTATATTTCACAAAATCCAAAACTTTTATTTCTTCATTTAAAGAGTTTTCTTTTAATATTTCTGAAACTTTTTTTTTGGGATCCATAATCCATAATTGACTCAGTAAAGAGTTATCATTTAAAAATTTTGATAATTTGCCTTTGGAAATTTTTTCAATCATTTCAACTTGCTTTCCAGAATTTGTTAATTCTGCTTTTATTATTTCAAGTTCTTTGTCTACAAGTTTTTTATCTATGCCTTCTTTCTCAATTGCTAATGGATTTGAGGCAGCTATATGCATAGCTATTTTCATGCCAATTTCATTATTTTTTTCTTTGTTTACTACATTCAATTTTACCATTGAAATTATTTTACCAATATTTTTTTCAACAGCAGAATGTACATAACAATAATTTGATCCAGTGATGTTATCAAAAAAATTAGTTCTTCTAATTGTAATTTTTTCTCCTATTTTAGCTATAAGATTAACCAGACTATCTTTAACTAAATTGCCATTGCTCATTTTGGATTCATTTATTTTATCTAAATTACCCTTACATTGAAAATTAATATTAGACAATTCTTTGCAGAAATTTATAAAATCTTTATTCTTAGCAACAAAATCTGTTTCACTGTTTATTTCTATGATTGAAATTTCACCTTTCTCTTCCTTAATAAGCGCTAAGCCTTCTGTAGCTGTTCTGCTCATTTTTTTTGAAGCCTTCGCTATTCCTTTTTTTCTTAAAAATTCAATAGATTTCTCTATATCTCCTTTTGTTTCGTCTAAAGCTATTTTACAGTCCTTAAAACCTACGCCGGTCATTTCTCTAAGCTTTTTGATATTATCTAATAAATCTTTATTTGACATTATGCAGTTTTAGAAATTAATTTTTTTTTAGTTCAGCTTTATTTTTTACTTCTTGCACTTCATTGCCCACGATAAATTTTTCCGCATCTTTGATTGTATTTTTAAGCAATTCACAATATAGATTAATTGATCTTCTTGCGTCATCATTTCCTGGAATTGGAAAATCTATACCTGTAGGATCTGAGTTTGTGTCTAATATTGCTATAATAGGAATACTTAATTTTTTTGCTTCTGCTACTGCAAGAGACTCTATATTTGTGTCAATTATAAAAATTAAATCAGGTGTTTTTTTCATTTCCGCTATTCCACCAAGAGATCGTTGTAATTTTTCTTTTTCTTTTCCAAATTTTAAAATTTCTTTTTTTGTAAAACCTAGATTCTCTTTTGAAAGTTGATCATTTAATTTTTTTAATCTTTTTATTGAATTTTGTATTGTATTCCAATTCGTGAGCATTCCACCCAACCATCTGTAATTAACAAAATATTGACCAGTTTCTTTTGCTAATTCGCTTACTTGTTCTGATGCTTGTTTTTTTGTAGAAACAACAAGTAATTTACCTCCACTTGAAATAACTTTGTGTACTTGAACTAATGCGTTTTTAATAAAATCAACTGTTTGAGTTAAATCTATTATATGAATTGAGTTTTTTTCACCAAAAATATATTTCTTCATTTTTGGATTCCATCTTAACGTTTTATGTCCAAGATGTACGCCTGCTTCTAGTAATTGTTTTATGTCTACTTTTGGTACGTTCATATAATTTTCCGGTTAATCCACCACAGTAATTCCAAGCTAATGGACCGGTAGGGCTATGCCCTTGAAACTGTGTGCGAAATTAACCATTGATATATACAAACAAGCTAAAAAATCAACACTCTAAACAGTTATTTTTTCGACATATTCCTTAGCTTTTAGAGCTTTTAGGTGTTTCAAATCAAATTTCCTATTATTTTGAAGAGAAAAGTACGCTCGTTTATTTTTATCTTTTATTACTAAATTAATTTCTGTTTCACCATTAACAGATAAAAACTGGCGAATTTCCTCTAAATTACATTCGCTTTTTAATTCAATCGTTACTTTTTCATAAGGTTTATTAATTACCGCATCAAGGCTTAAAATTTTTCTAACATTAATTCTTTTTTTTGAAGTTTCTCCAATTATTTTATCTTTTTGCAATGTAAGAACAAAAGACTCTGACTCTTTTAATTTATCTCTATTTGAGACAAGTATTTCTGCAAAAAGAAATAGCTCAAATTCACCTTTTTTATCACTGAATTTAACTATTCCATATGGGGTTCCCTTGGCGCTTTTTTTTTCTTGAATTGACATAATAGTTCCAGCAACTAAACCTTCGTATTTTTCATTATCGTAAAATTGATTATAAGGAAGTATTTCTAACTGATTAAAAACTTCTTCGTATTCATTAAGAGGGTGATCTGATAGGTAAAAACCTAGCGCTTTGAACTCTTCTGTTAAAAGCTCTTTTTTTTTCCAAGGTTTTGAAGATAAAAATTCAAATTCTTTATGAACGCTATCCTGACTTTCAAAAAGATTTGATTGATGACTATCTTTATCAGCATTAATGTTTTTAACCTGTTGAATTATTTTTGGTATTGAATTCAAAATTTTATTTCTATCATTATCAAATTCATCAAAAACTCCTGATTTTACCAAACCTTCTAGCTGCAATTTATTAATATCTTTTGCATCAACTCTGTTTATAAAATCAGAAAAAGTTTTATATATTCCATTTTTTTCTCTTTCTTTGATAATGTTCGAAATAGCTTCAAATCCAACACTTTTAATAGCTCCAAGACCATAAAAAAGCTTTCCATCTATAGATTTAAATTCTGCAAAAGATTTATTTATAGATGGTCTAATAATTTCAATATCTAATCGTTTTATTTCTTCAACAAACTCTCTAAGTTTAGGAGTATTAGTAAGTTCAGTTGACATAGTCGCAGCAATAAAATCTTCTTTATGATAGGTTTTTAAATAAGCTGTTTGATAAGCAATTAAAGCATAGGCAGCTGCGTGACTTTTATTGAAACCATACTGAGCAAAGGGTTCGATTTTAGTAAATACAAAATTAGCCACATCTTTAGCGATACCATTTTTTAAAGCTCCGTTGATAAATCTTTCTTTCTGCTTATCTAATTCAGCTTTCTTTTTTTTACCCATAGCTCGCCTTAAAATATCTGCTTCGCCAGCTGTAAAACCTGCTAAAATCTGGGCAATTTGCATTACTTGTTCTTGGTAGATAATAATTCCATAGGTAGGTTTTAATATTTCTTTTAAAGTAGGATGAATATAATCAGGATCCTTTTTTCCATTTTTACAATCATTATAAATTGGTATATTGCTCATTGGTCCAGGTCTATATAAGGCTACTAGTGCGATAATGTCGTCAAATTTATTAGGCTTCATTTGTTTAATAGCGTCTCTCATTCCTGCACTTTCAAGCTGAAACAAACCTGTTGTTTCACCAGTTGAAAGAAGTGAGAAAACTTTATCATCACTTTGATTAATTTTACTAATATCCAAATTTATTTTTTTTAATTTCAATCTTTTTATGGTTTTATCAATTACTGTTAATGTTTTTAATCCAAGTAAATCAAATTTCACTAGTCCTGCATTTTCTGATGAGTACATATCATACTGAGTTGAGGGCAAAATTAAATTAGAACTTCGATCTTCATATAATGGAAATTGTTCGGCTAATTTATTTCCTGCGATTACTACACCTGCTGCATGTGTTGCCATATTCCGGTTAAGACCTTCTAGCTTTAAAGATAAATCTAAAAGT
>MDTG01149012.1_pt1 | contig 11765 bp, 9 predicted proteins | sample 811421 | NCBI WGS metagenome assembly MDTG01 (sample SAMN05326645, study PRJNA326480) | marine metagenome | isolation source: seawater | place: Pacific Ocean: South East | collected 2011 | reverse complement strand
TTCAACTTTTTTATTTTTATCGCCATCTGATAAAGGTGGGTTTTCCCAATCTTCTTGAGGAATGATATACATATTTTTAATAAATTCTTCTCTGGGCAGGTAAGGGTACATATCTTCTATGGGAGTTCTCCAGCCGAATATTCTTGGTTCATAAGTATGATGCTCATGGCAATCAACATCAAGAACACAAGGTCCATCAAAATTTAAAAACTCATTTAATGTTGAAGATATCTGTGAATGTTCATTAATAACAAAAGTTTTTATCTTGTAAGCCTTAGTTATTTCGATAAAATCTGGAGGATTATAGCCTACAGGTCCACAGGCCTCCATTCTTCCTTGAAAATTTGTTTTCTGATATGCTTTGGTGATCCCATAGATATGATTATTTAAAATTATAGTTTTGGTCTTTATGTTATATTCTTTTATAGTTTGAAGTTCTTGAATATTCATATTCATTCCTCCATCGCCTATTATGCACACTACATTTCTACTTTGATCACCATAAAAAGCGCCCATGGCAGCTGCAAAAGAAAAACCCATAGGTGAATTACCATTATTAGTAAAGAATCTTTGTCCTTTTTTAGTTTCAAAGGCATGGTTCGCAATTACGATATTTCCCCCACAATCACCCACTAATACATCATTTTCTTTCATTTTTTCAGATAATAATCTAACAAAAGCATATGGGTGTACTGGTGAAGTATTATCGAAAAACTCAGGCTTTACTGGATCATAATCTCTTCTCCATTTTTTGCACGTTTCAAGCCATTCATTTTTTTCAATCTCATTAAATTGATTAGTATCTTTTTTTTCATTCAGATTTTCTCTAAGATAATTAATAAAGATTTTAGCGTCACAATAAATATTTTCATCAAACGGTACCTGCTGCCACTCAGTTTTAAGTGTTGCCTTGTCAATATCTACCATATATTTCTTAGCTTCGCGGGCAAAACTTGATACGTTACCACCTGTAATTCTGCCGGAAATTCTTGATCCTATTGACAATAACAAATCGCAATTTTGAATACCAAAGTTTCTACCTGCGCCACCATATGTGCCTATTCTTCCACAATAATTTTCATAATCACTTGAAACAATATCCAGTGCATTCCACGTAGGAAAAACTGGAACATTCAAAGCTAGACCTAATTCTTTCAGTTCTTCGATTGCTTTTGCATTTCTGACACCACCTCCGACTAATACTACTGGTCTCTTACTTTTAGCAAAATCTTTCAAAAAATTTTCTACCTGATCCTTGCACATAGCTGAAATATCCTGCAGGTCATCATTTGGTTTATAGCTAGCTTGACTCTCAGGATCTATCATCTCTTGTTGAATATTTATTGGCATATCAAGCAAAACTGGGCCCGGCCTCCCACTTGTTGCAAGATAATAAGCATATTCTAATTCATATCTGATAGTATTAGCATCAGTAATCATTTTAGAATACTTTGTTACTGGTTTTGTAATACTTACAATATCTGTTTCTTGAAAACCTATTTGTCTTACTAGTTCATCCGGTCTCTGAAATGCTTGTTTTACTTGTCCAGTGATAAATATGCCTGGCACTGAGTCATAAAAACAGTTTGCGATGGATGTTACAAAATTTTGTCCACCCGGACCACTTGTTGCAATTGCTAGTCCAGGTAAGTCTCTAACTTTTGCGAATCCTTCTAACGCAAATCCAGCTCCTTGTTCATGCATACAGGAAACATATTGGATCTTTTCTTTTGTTCTGGTGAACGCATCAATTAGGTCTCCATTGGCCGCACCATAAACAATAAATGCTTTGTCAATTCCTTTATCACCAAAAAAATTTATTACATAGTCGGCTAATTTTATCATATATACTTATTGAAATTGGACAGTTATGGTGGTGAATATATTACTAAGATTTTCAATTGTAAAGCATTTCGATTTACTAAGTCTTAATCCTATGAATAATTTTTAATGAGGTATTTTAAGAATAATATTTAATTAGATAATTATTGATTTTTCTACATGCCTTTTGTAAATCTCTAATACTTACAGCTAAATTAAGTCTCAAGCAATTCTCACCTGAAGGACCAAATACTGATCCAGGACAAACACATACATTTGTTTTCTTAAGTATGTCTTGGGCTAAATCTATTGAGGAGATTTTGATATTTTTTATCTTAATAAAAAAAAATATTCCACCATCTGGTATTGTATATTCAATTATCTGACTGTCTCTAAAAAACTTTTCTACTACGGATATTCTTTTTAAAATAGAACTTTTTAAATCTTTTATATATGACCCTTGATAGTTGACTAAATATTCAAATGCAGTTTTTTGAATAAAAAGTGGGTGACAGGAGTTAATCAAAGAATTTTGGTGAATTATTTTCTTAATTATATATTTATTTCCAATGCCAAATCCTAACCTTGCACTTGGTATACCAGCATCTTTTGACATTGAATATATATAAAATATATTTTTATGAAATTTTAAGTACTCATCTTTATGATGGAATTTAATTTGTCTATATGTATCATCAACTAAACATAAAATATTATTTTGTGCCGCTAACAAAACTATTTTTTTAAATTCTACTCCTGAAATTATAGTTCCTACTGGATTTGAAGGTGTACATATAATTAAAACTTTAATCTTTTTATTCTTTTTGATTATTTTTTCAATTTTTTTTAGAGATGGTTGCCAATTATTTTTTTGGTGAAGTTTATAATAATGAGCCTTCAAATCTAATGCTCTTGCTGCAAGAGAATATGTTGGAAAACCAGGGTCTGGTATAAGCAACTCGTCTCCAATATTAGTAGTACTTAATAAAAATTGAGTAATTAATCCATTGCAAGGAGCTACAACAACATTTTCTTCGGTAAAATTGTGATTAATTCTTTTGCTATATATTTTAGACATCAATCCTCTTAACTTTATATCTCCTGATGACGGTGCGTAAGACATGTTTTTAGGTATTATATTTTTTTTTAACAGAGAATTAAAACTTTTGTTTCTAAAATAAGATGTATCACCAATTTCTAAATGAATAGTTTTACTATTGATACTAGCTGAGTCCATAATTTCAAACATTGGCTGAGGTAGTATTTTAGTAGATCTCTTAGATAAATTTTTCATCGTAATTTTTATTATTTACCTGTTAGGGAATAATTTTCCTTGTGAAATTTTTTGTCTCCAATAATTAAGGAGGTCCTCCATTGTTTTATCAAATGTAATTTCTGGTTCCCATCCAGTATGACTTTTAAACTTTTCAATTTTTGGAATTTGTAAGTCAGCATCTATCGGTCTTAATCTTCTCTTATCAACTTTTATCTCAATATTCTTTATACTACTTAGTGAAATTAATTTTTTTAACATTTCCTCAATTGTACAAGAGTAATTTCCTCCTATATTATAGTATTCGCCTGCAATAGGGTTGACGGTCACTAGCAAGTGATAGGCTCTTACAGCATCCCTAACGTCTGCAAATGTACGCATAGAGTTAAGATTCCCAACATTAATTACTTTTTCTTGCTGATTAGCTTCAATCATCGCTATCTGTTTAGCAAAACTTGACTCAGCAAATACATCTCCTCTTCTAGGACCTGTATGAGTAAACATTCTGGTAATTACAGTATTAAGGTTATAGGCTTCAGCATAAAATCTTCCAATTAAGTCCGTACCGACTTTGGAAATTGCATACGGAGATGCAGGATGAAAATTATTGTCTTCATCAATTGGTATTTTTTCTTTTGGCACTCTTCCAAATACTTCTGATGATGAACATATATGTATAATTGGATTAATATCAGAGCATTTTCGAATTACACTTAGAAGCCTCTCAGTCCCTTGAATATTTGTATCAAACGTATCAATAGGAGCTGTAAAACTAGTTTGAGGATAGCTTTGTGCAGCAAGATGAAAAATAAAATCTGGTTTTACATCTTGTATTACACTATCAAGAGAAGCATAATCCCGCAATTCACCGAAATGTGAAAATACTCTATCCTGATTATTTATTCTTGGTATTAGATGTTCAATATTGTCTAGTGGGCTTCTCCAGCGACACATGCCATGTATTTCCCAGTCAGTATTTTCAAGCAAATAATCAGCCAAATGAGAGCCAACCATTCCTGTTATACCAGTTATTAATGCTTTATTTTTTTTCATAATAATCTTCAACTAAATCTAACATATCTTTTTCATATACTCTAGATGCATTATCAGTAAAACAGAATTTTTCAGTCGATTGTTTTGCATTGAATGAAATAGATTTTCTTAATTTAAGATTATTATAAGATTTAAATATTATGTCAGGAATATCAATTAGACAATTCGCTACTAACGCATTAAAATTGTTTTTTATAAGAGGAAATGCATCTTCATCATATTTTGTTGTTACTACTAAACATCCTTGAATCATTGCATGTATAAGCCTTACTCGTAATCCATATTTATTAGGTGTGGGTGATAAAAATATATCGCAACTTGATAAATCCATCTCAATATTATCAACATACCCTCGCCATATTATATATTTATCATCATATAATTTTTTAAATCTATTATTTTTTTTAGCTCCAATTAAATGAATTTCAAAAGAATCTTTTGGCATTATCTTTTTTAGCTTCGGTAGAATGATTTTCTGGAGGACAATGTACTGGGCAGTAGTAACACTACTTAAGGCACCTAACAATATTATCTTAAATTTCTTATTTATAGGTGTATTGTTTAAAATATAGTTCAAACTGCCACTATTATTAACTGGATGATTATAATATTTAATTTTTTTTAATCCTGATTTCAAAAACATTTGCCTAAAATCTTCAGATGAATGTCCAAGTAAATTACAATTTTTATAGTAATATTTAATCTGTTTCATAATTCTAAATGATTGATATAAATTTATTAAACTTCTAAAATTCCAATCTAAAACATTACTTCTAAGATTTGAAAATTGAATTGCAAACGGGTGTTCACACATTGGAGCAAACCTTGGGATAGTTGTAATTTCATTGGTTAAATATATAGCTGTAAACCCATAAGCAAAAACTACATCTGGCTTAATTGTTTTAATTGATTTATTAATAATAAAAGAAAATTCATCTTTATAAATACAATTAGGAAAAAAATTATTAAGTGAAGGATAAATAATTTTACTTAAAAAATTTCTTTTTTTAATTTCTTTTTTTTGGTTTAGATTTAAGTCAATAAAGTTGAAATTATCTTTTTTTAATAAACTTATTTGTTTATCTTTATCTTCTTTATTTATACCTGGAAAATCAACACATAGTGTTACTTTATGCTCTTGCTTTTTAAAAAATTTAATTAATTCATAAGCAACGGCTGAACTACCTGAATAGCCATTAAATGGAATATCCTCTGAAATATATAGTATGTGCATCTTTAATAATCCAAGATATATTTAAGTATATTATATCTCCTTAATGCAATACCTTTGATTGCCCTTAATACTCCAAAAAGAGTAAGCAAGATTTTCGTAAAACTACTATATTTGATTGAATTATTATAATTAAAAAAGTTACTTATATATCTAATTTCCCAAGGTTTAATAAAAAACCATGAGCTAAAAAGGTTAGATGTTTTGATAAGTTCAATGTTATCAAAATAATTAAATTTTATTGCTAAATCTTTTAAGGCATAGATAATTATTTTTCTTTCTTCTGAAAATAAAATATTAATTTTTTGGTGTGGCATACTTTTTTGTAAAGTTAAATTGAACTTTTTAACATGATTCTCTGGCAATCCAATATTATGTATCATTTTGAGAGGTGTATTACCGCCTAAGATTGTTATGCTATTATCAAGCTTAATAATTTCAACATTAATGAATTTAAAAATCTTATTTATTACATCAGAGCTTGAAAGTAAAATATCTTCATACTTAACAGTAATATGCATCGTCTCCTTTTTTTTATTTAGTAAAATATATTTTGTATGATTTTTCCACCTATTAATCATTGTACTTAAGTTATCACCAGCTAAAAACCATGGTGCTAGAGGAATATTTTTATCAATGCGCGGGGCTCTTAATAATGATTCATACATTTTAATTGGATCTCTTAAATTATGAATAAACTTTAAATTTTTGATATTATTTTCTAAGATTTCGCCATGAGAAACATCCAAAGTTTTAAATACAATTGTATCTTTCTTTTGATTAGGATAGATCCACATTATAATTATATCAAAAAAAATTTTGATAAATTCTTCGAGCGAATAATCTTCTTTAGATAATTTTTCGTCAAGATTAATTAATTCTAATTTTTGTTTAAATTCATTTGTTTGATCTAAAAAATTAGATTTTAGCTGATACAATTGACCATTATAATAATTAACTAAATCTTTTTTCTTTACTCTTTTAAGGAAAATAATCTTATCAAATTTTGCATAATATTTTGTTTTATAACTTATTTTTTTTAATTTACCTAAATCATTAAATGCGCTTGCAAAGTTTATTTCTACTGGGTGGACATAAATTCTATCATTAACTCCATCAATTAAGTTTGTTAAAAGTGTTGAGCCACTTCTCCCAGAGCTTAATATAGCTACATAATTTCGATCTAGGGACATGTACAATCTCTAAAATTTTGCAGCAAAATCGTTAAAAGTAGAAAATATATGCTCTATCATTTCATTGGTCAAACCATGATGGCATGCAATTAGCATTCCATACCGCATAATATGATCAGAGACGTTTAGACCATCTTTATCAACCGTTTTAGAGATATTTCGAAACGCTGGTTGCCTAGTGATATTGCCTGTAAAAATAACTCTTGTTTGAATATTCCTGCTTTCAAAAAATTGCATTAAGTCTTTTCTTTTAAATGGAGCGGTCTCTTTTATAAAAAAAGGAAATGCAAACCATACTGTTTCAACATCTCTGCTTCTATACGGAAGATCAATCCATTTATTGAACTTTAAAAAATAATTTGCTAGTTTTTTATAAGAATCATTACGTTTACTTAAATTATCTTGCAGTCTATCATATTGTACTAAGCCAAAAGCTGATCCTAGCTCAGAAGGTTCAAAATTATAACCAATTTCCTCAAAAATAAATTTTGCATCATAATCGATATCATCAACCTTTACACTAAATCTACTTTCTGCATCTTCAGAATCAACAAATAATGACGAACTTCGCCCCCAGGATCTTAAAAGTCTGGCTTTTTCTGCATAAGATTTATTGCTTGTACATATCATCCCACCATTGCCAGCACAGTTAATTATATGCATACCATAAAAACTAGTTATCGTGATATCTGCAAATTCTGCTGTTTTATTTCCCTTATATCGCTGACCAATAATATCAGCAGAGTCCTCAAGTACTTTTAAATTATATTTATCTGCCAAGGTTTTAATTTTTTCCCAATCAGGCAAATTTCCCATCAAGTTAGGAATACACAAAGCAGATGTATTTTCATTAATATTCCTCTCGATTCTATCAACATTAATAATTAGTGAATTATTATCCTCTACATCTATGAAACATGGAATAAGATTATTTTTTACAATACAGCCGACGGTTGTTGCAAATGTAAGTGCTGGAGTTATTACTTCACTGCCCTTTGGTAAATTTAACACTTCCATTGCAACATACAAAGCAGAAGATCCAGAATTAACCGCAACTCCATGAGTATGTCCATATTCATTTGCAATGATACCTTCAAATTTTTTTGTGTTTTCTCCCATCTGTGTTGATGATCTCAATACTTTTTCAACAGCCTTGATTTCCTCTTCTCCGTGCACAGTCATTCCGTATGGAACTCGAATGTATTCTTTATTCATAAATTTTTTTGATTTTTAATTGAATATTTTTTGAGATTAAAACTTAAAATTAAAATTGTCAATTGATGGAAATTTTTGATCCCTTTGTGATAAAATAGGTTTTTTTACTGGCCACTCGTAATCTATTGATGACCACAAGATCCCTTTATCGAATTTTGCTTTATAAGATGTAGTTGTATTATAAAGCACTATACTTTTGGACAAACTCAAAAAACTATGTCCAACTCCATTTGGAATCAATACAGAATTATACATTTGGTCAGATAACTTGATACTAAATACTTTTTTATAAGAAATTGATTTTTGCCTTAAATCTACCAATACATCGAGTATAGATCCTGATACACATGTAACTAATTTATAATGATCATATGGGGGAATTTGAAAATGAATGCCTCTGATCACATTTTTTTTTGAAAATGAGAAATATTGTTCTTTAAAGTGTAAATTTTTTAATTTTAAAAACTTTTCATAATGAAAATTTTTTATAAAATTTCCTCTATCATCAAAAGATAAATCATTTTCAATTAAGTAACAATCTTTAATACTAGTTTTCTTGAATTTCATTTTTTTAATAATTTTTCAAAATAGTTAATTTGATTGATACATTCCGACATCATATCCTTTTTATTTTTATACTTTTTATACCAGTGCACAGTTAACTTAATTGAATTTACAAAATTAAGTCTAGGAGACCAGCCAAGTATTTTTTTAGCTTTCAATGAATTTAACATAAGAAATTTTTTTTCTTTAATTTCTGATTTCTTGAATATTATTTTGGTATTATAAGCCCCCCACAATTCAATTAATTTATATACTAATTCTGATACATTTTTTGCACTCTTATCATTTGGACCAAAATTCCAAGCGCTGTTATATTTTCCTTTATATTTATACAGCTTTTCTGCAAGCGTTAAATAACCCCATAGTGGATCAAAGACATGTTGCCAGGGACGTATAGCTTTAGGAAACCTAATTACTAAATTATTTTTATTACTAATAGCTCTAATTATATCAGGAACAATTCTATCTGAAGCCCAATCTCCACCACCAATTACATTTCCAGCCCGAGTGCTTGCAATTTGTGGATATCTATTATTATCAAAAAAACAGGATTTGTATGAATTTATAAGTATTTCGCAGGCTCCTTTGCTACTGCTATAAATATCGTCGCCACCTAATGGGTCAGTTTCTACCAACTTTATCTTTTTACTATTTTCATAACATTTGTCAGAGGTCACTAAAATAGCTGACTTAACTGATTTTGTTTTTTTAATACACTCTAATATATTTAGTGTCCCTATGATATTAGTTTCATAAGTTAATCTAGGTTGTTTATATGATAATCTCACAATGGATTGTGCTGCCATATGAAAAACAACTTGAGGTTTTTCTTTTTTGAAAATATTTAAAAGTTTTTTTTCATCTAAAATATCTTGATGATAATGTTTAATAAATTTTTTTAAATTAGTTGAATTAAAAAGATTTTTTTTGGATGGAGGATCTAGAGAAACACCTATTACATTTGCACCATAATATTTCAGCCAAATAGATAACCAGGCTCCCTTGAACCCAGTATGTCCAGTAATGAGGACTCTTTTATTTTTCCAAAAATTTTTATGACCTACCATATTTTCCACAATGCACAATTTTGGTTCCACATAGATTCTAATTGACGTTTATCTCTCAATGTATCCATTGGTAAAAAGAAGCCACGATGTTTAAATGCATAAAGCTGATTCATTTTTACTAAGTATTCCATTGGATCTTTTTCCCAGACTGTATTATCATCAGCTATGGTGTTTATAACATCTTTATGAAGTACAAAAAAACCACCGTTGATCATAAAACTGTCATTCTTTGGTTTTTCTTCAAATGAAGTCACTTGACCGAAGTCATTGATTTGTAAAGCCCCAAATCTAGATGGAGGAAATACTGCAGTGACAGTTGCTTTAACTTTATTTAATTCATGAAATTCTATTAGTTTATCTATATTAATGTCTGATAATCCATCTCCATATGTAAATAAGAATGTTTCATTTTGATCAATATACGAAGATACCCTTTTTAACCTTCCACCAGTCATTGTTTTAAGTCCTGTATCAACACACTCAATATTCCAATCTTCTTCCTTTGAAGAATTTTTTAAAAAATAGTTTTTAATTATTTCCCCTTTATAGCCACAGCAAATAATGAATTCTTTATGACCAAAAGAAGCATAATATTTCATGATATGCCAAATTATTGGTTTATTTCCCAATAATACCATTGGCTTAGGTTTCTCGTCTGTTTCCTCAGCAATACGAGTACCATAACCTCCCGCAAGAATTACTACTTTCATCTGAAAATTACTAAATGTTTATAAACTAACATCAACAATATCTCTATTTAATACGTTCTTTACATCACAAATAACACTATTTTTTTTAGCGTAGGATAAAATTACTTTGGTGCCAAGTTTCAAAAAAACTTTATGTGGAACAGCCATTACAATAATATCATAGTGATTCTTTAACGGTGAGTTAATAATTTTTGTACCACTTGGTATTTTCACTTTCTGATTAATTAAATAAGGATCAGTTATATCTACCTTTAAGTTTTTAGAAATTAGTTTTTTTGTAAAATCATATACTTTAGTATTTCTTGTATCAGGACAATTTTCTTTAAACGTGTAACCCATCACTAAAACTTTTGCTCCTTTAAGTTTAATTTCTTTTAATCTACATTTTATTAAAATTTTTTTTATAAAAAAATTTGGAACGTTTTCATTTATTGATCTTCCTGATAAAATTACCTTAGGAATAAAACCTCTTTTTATTGCTGCATATGTCAAATAATAGGGATCTACGCCTATACAATGCCCACCAACAAAACCTGGCGTATAATTATGAAAATTCCATTTTGTTTTTGCAGCATTTAATACATCAGATGTATTAATATCCATCTTATCAAACACAATTGCTAGCTCATTAGTCAAAGCGATATTCAAATCTCGTTGGATATTTTCAATTACTTTAGCTGCTTCAGCGACTTTAATAGACTCAGCCTTATAAGTCCCAGCGTCAATAATCTGATTATATAAATAGTCGACTTTATTAGCAGTTTTGGCATTTGAACCTGAAGTTATTTTTATTATTTTTCGAATAGTATGAATTTTATCTCCAGGATTTATTCTTTCAGGACTATAACCACAATAAAAATCTCTATTATATTTAAGGTTAGAATATTTTTCTAATAATGGTACGCACAATTCCTCGACAGTTCCAGGGTAAAAAGTTGACTCATATATTACAATATCATTAGATTTCAAAATTTTAGCAATATCAATTGTTGCTCTCTTTATTAATCTAAGATCTGGTTTCTTATTGTTTGTAATAGGTGTTGGCACAGTGACTATGAAATAGTTGCAATCTTTTGCATCTGCAATTTTACAAGTAAAATTTATTTTACTAACTTTTTTAAGTTGATTAGTTGTAACTTCAAGTGTTTCATCAATTCCTGCCTTTAAATTTGTAATTCTATTTTTATCTTTGTCATATCCAAGAGTTGGAAATTTTTTGCCAAATTCGCACGCTAAAGGTAAACCTACATAACCTAAGCCAATAACACATATTTTTATATTTTTCATCTTATACAAAATAATATATTGAAATACTATGAGACTTTAAACGACTTCTTTTTCGAATTCTTCTTTTTCTCTTGCCCATACTTGTTGAAAGAAACTCATGAAAATAAAAATGACAAAACCACTTATACTTGCAATTAAATATATGTTATTCTTTTTATATATTTCGTTAAACTCAATAGTATTTAATGAATAATTCACAATTGATGCTGTTGATCTTTTTTTTCTAATTTCAAAATTATCTAATACTGGAGTAACTAATTCAAGAGTTCTGTCAACATCTAAATATTTATTAAATAGATTAACGTCTCTATTTACAAATAACTCAAGTTGTGTCTCAAGTAATTTGTAACC
>MDTG01363520.1_pt1 | contig 11767 bp, 12 predicted proteins | sample 811421 | NCBI WGS metagenome assembly MDTG01 (sample SAMN05326645, study PRJNA326480) | marine metagenome | isolation source: seawater | place: Pacific Ocean: South East | collected 2011 | reverse complement strand
TTTGGCTGGGGCACTAGGATTCGAACCTAGGATGGTGGTATCAGAAACCACTGCCTTACCGCTTGGCTATGCCCCAATCTTATCGATTTGATATATCATAAAATTATAAAATTAAATAGTTTTAGTAATTAAGCTCCAGTAGTTGGGAAATTTTCTTTTAATTCTTGTCAAACCAGCTCTTGCTGTCTTTTGATTGTGAAAAATTCCAAAACAAGCTGATCCCGACCCAGTCATTCTTGAAAAATAACAGCCTTTTTGTAATTTAATATACTCAACTAATCTTTTTACTTTAGGACTTTTTTTTTCAACAATTGATTGTAAGTCATTTTTTTCTCCCCGAATTTGATTAATGAATAAAAATTTTGAATTTATTTTAGAAAAATTAACTTTGCTTTGATGGCTATATTTTTTTACTTTAGAGTATATTTTTTTAGTCGAACATTTTAAAGTAGGATAAACAATTATTAAGTGAAAATTATAATTTGTTTTATATTTTTCAATTTTTCTCAAGCTTTTTTGGTAAGATTGTTTTGCAAAAAATAATCTTAAATCTGATCCTATTTTATTTTCAAAATATTTCAAATTTTTTTCATTAATTTTTCCTTGAATGAAATACTTAATAATAAAAGCCGCATTACTTGTACCTCCACCAAGTCCAGAAAATACAGGTATTCTTTTTTTGACAGATACTTTGTAATGATCTTTAATTTTTTTTTTTAATCTAAGTAGCTTTAACGTTTCACTAATTGAATTTTTATTATTGTTTACATCTTCTGAAAATGGACCTGTAAAAAAAATTTTGTCCTTATTATTATTTATTTTTTTTATTTTAATTTCATCAAATAAATTTATTAATAAAATATTTGACTGGATATCGTGTAATTTATTTATTTTTTTTCCTAGAATTCTTAATGATAAATTTATTTTTGCATAAGATTTAATCATAATTTTTTTTCTCTTTTAGGTCCATTAGTCAATTTTTTCTTTATTTTTGTTTTTAACCCATCTTCTGTTTTTTTGAGATTTAATACGTAATTCCAATAATACCTGGCTTGTATCTTATTTTCATTGAACCAAAGTGCATCCGCATAATGATCATTTACTATTGGATCAAATGGCATAATCATAACAGCTAATTGAAGATATTTTTTTGCTTCATCAAACTTTTCGAGTTGAAATAATGCCCAACCTAATGAATCAACAATATATCCATCATTTTTTTTTATTTCATTAGCTTTGATCAACATACTGAGCGCTTCATCTATCTTTATTCCTTGTTCAATCCATGAGTAAGCTAAATAATTAATTACGTAAGCTTGTTTAGGATTTGCTTTTAATGAATTTTTCAAGTCTATCTCGGCTTTTTTCCACTCATTTGTTCTTTCATAAGAAACACCTCTGCCATAAGTAGCTTTGGTGTAAAGAAAATGTTTTTTATTAATTTTTTTTAATACCTTAGAATAATAAATAATAGAATCTTTAAATTTTTCATTATTTTTAAGAAATTCAGCGTAATCAAGCATTTGAGATACTTTTGGATTTTTAATAGTTTTAAATTGATTTTGAAAAAAGTTTAATGCTTCCTCTTCTTTTTTTTCTAACATTAATATAGATGTAATTTGTTTTACTGAGTGCCAACCATATACTTGTCCTTTTTTTCTAATATTTGCATAAATTTTTTTTGATTTATCATAATCTTCAATTCTATAAAAATTTTCAGCATAGAGTAAATCAAAAGATAAGAAATTAGGGTTCAAATATTTAGATAGATTTAAATAAAAATTCGAAGGAGAAAATAATGATTGAGCAGAGAGTGAATTAGCTATTATATAAAATAATTCTGCTGTTATATGTGAGATTTTTTGACATTCAAATTGATTATAGAAAAAGTTTTTCTCCATATCAATTTTAAATTGATTAAGTAGTATATTAGATGGAAAAATTTTTATCGCTGAGTCAATAACTTGTTTAGCATTAATTTTTTTTCCCTTTGAATTTAAGTATGCTCCATAAAAATAATTATATCTTGAAAAAGATACGCCATCAGTATTGGATGTAAGTTGTTTAAAGATTTTATCAGTTTCTTTTGATTGATAGAAACAGTGTAAAAAGGCATTTTGAATCTTTTTTAAATTATCAAATTCTTTGGGCATTAAATTTAAAGCTTTGCTTGATACTTTAAAGCCAACATTCTTGTAATTAACTAAATTAACAAGAGACTCTGACAAATATTTTTCAAAGGGTTTTATATTTTTTTCTTTATTTAATTTTTTAAAATATTTTAAGGCCTGTTCGAAGTTTTCTTGTCTAAGATAATAAACTCCAATTATCAGATTGCTTTCAAAATTATCAATTTTTTTATTCACCAATTTTTTTGCATACTTAAAAGCCTCATTAAAGTTTTCTGAGTTTACTGATGTGTGCTGGTATAATTTTGAGTATATATAATGCTTATCTTCTAAATTATTTAATTTTTTTAAATACTTGTATGAATTCGCGTAATCATTGTCATTTAAAGATGTTATTCCTGTAAAATAATCTGATACTTTGTCTGCTTCATAAGTATTATCAAAGTTTTTTGAGTATAATTTACTAAAAATACTGATGAAAAATATAATTTGTAATATAAGTTTAAGTATATTTTTAAATTTTTTCATAATTATATAAATGACTAAAAAAATAAATACCAAATTAAATAAATTAATTAAATACTATAGTTTAATTAACCACAATTTAATTTACAACAATCAAGCTATAAATAGGTACAAAAATAATATTAATCCTTTTTATGGACCTAAATATCAATTACTTAGCAATTTACAAAAATTAATTGCAGGTATTAAAAATTGCGAATTAAAAAAAAGTGCCAAAAATTTAGTTTTTGCGGACGGAAATCCTAAATCAAAAATTATGTTAATAGGTGAAGGACCTGGTGCTAATGAGGATAAGGAAAGTTTGCCATTCGTAGGTAGAGCTGGTCATCTTTTAGACAAAATGCTAGATTCCATTAATTTAGATAGAAAAAATGTTTATATTACAAATGTAGTTAATTACAGGCCCCCTGAAAATAGAAAACCTACAGATGAAGAGATTAGCAGATACCTTCCTTTTTTAAGGAAGCATATTGAAATAATTAATCCAAAAATAATTATTCTTCTAGGTAGTACTGCTATGAATTCAATCTTAAACAGTGAAGATGTTATATCAAAAGCGAGAGGGAAATGGATTAATAAAACAATAGGAAAATGTGAAGCCTCTGTTATTGTTTCTTTTCATCCAGCATTTCTTATGAGACAACCTGATCAAAAAAAAATGGCATGGATTGATTTAAAAATGATTAGAAAAAAAATATTTGAGCTAAAAATTAAAATTGATAAATAATTTAGTTGAAGCAGGAGTGGATGAAGTTGGAAGAGGATGTCTCGCAGGTCCAGTTGTGTCCGCTGCAGTAATCCTTAACAAAAATATAAACTTAAAATTGTTAAAAGATTCAAAAAAAATCTCTTTTCTAAATAGATTAAAAATTGCTGACCATATTAAAAAAAACTCTCACTATGCAATAGGAGTTGCGTCCGTAGAGGAAATATTTAAATTAAATATTTTACAAGCCTCTCTTCTTTCAATGAAAAGAGCTATAAAAAAGTTAAAAAAAAAACCAAGCTTAATTTTAATTGACGGTACATTTGCGCCGAAAGGTCTTAAAAATTGCAAAACAATCATAAATGGAGATGAAAAAATTAAATGTATAAGTGCGGCTTCAATTATTGCAAAGACTTACCGAGATTTACATATGATAAAATTATCCAAAAATTTTAAAAATTATGCTTGGGAAAGAAATTTTGGCTATGGAACAAAAGCTCATTTACAAGGATTAAAAAAATTTGGAATAACAAATCACCATAGAAAAGATTTCAAGCCTATACACAAGATGTTGTTTTAAAAATAAACACAAACACAAAAAGATTCATTTTTTTTCAATATTGTTTGACCATAGATACAATTTAAGGTTGAATCTGGGAATGTCAAAATTTGTCAATAAAATTATTAACGGTGAATGTTTAGAAGAATTAAAAAAAATCCCAGATAAAACTTTTAATTTAATCTTTGCAGACCCTCCATACAATATGCAGATTGGTGAAAACCTAAGAAGACCAAATTCTAGTAAAGTGAAAGGTGTTAATGATAAGTGGGATCAATTTGAAAGTTTTAAGCATTACGACGATTTTTGTAAGGCTTGGCTAATGGAGTGCAAAAGAATTTTAAAAGATAACGGAACTATTTGGGTTATAGGTTCGTATCATAATGTATTTAGATTAGGTTATCATCTTCAAAATTTAAATTATTGGATATTAAATGACGTCATATGGAAAAAAAATAATCCAATGCCAAATTTTAAAGGAACTAGATTTACCAATGCACATGAAACTTTAATATGGGCTTCAAAAAATAAGAAATCAAGATACACTTTTAATTATCAATCGTTAAAATGTTTTAATGATGACCTACAAATGCGTTCTGATTGGATGTTTCCTATTTGCAGTGGCAAAGAAAGATTAAAAAAATATGGAAAAAAAATACACTCCACCCAAAAACCGGAAGCTCTCTTATATAGAATTATTTTATCGTCTACAAATAAAAATGATTTAATTTTTGATCCTTTTTTAGGTACTGGAACAAGCGCAGCTGTAGCTAAAAAGTTAGGGAGAAAATATTTTGGAATTGAAAAAGAAAAAAAATATTTTAACGCTGCTTACGATAGAATTAATAAAGTAAAAGCAATAAAAGATGAGTATCTAGATACAATAGAAAACAATAAATCCAAACCGAGAATTCCTTTTGGATCACTGGTAGAAATGGGTATTTTAATACCGGGTATGACTTTATATGATCCAAAACAAAAACATAATGCAAAAATTATGGCTGACGGAAGTATAAAATGTAAAAACACTGAGGGCTCTATACACAAAGTTGCCGCGCAAATGATTGGAGCAGAAAGTTGTAATGGTTGGACTTATTGGCATTACAATCTGGATGGTGCAATAGCGCCAATTGATAATTTAAGGCAAAAATTATTTTCTAAAAATTTTACCTAAATAAATTTTCCTAAAAAAACGATTTTTTGAAAAAATTTTAATAAATAAATTTCTAAGAAAAACAAGTAAAGGATTTGATAAATGAAAAAAGAAATAATTAAATTTTGATCTTAAAATAATTTGTCTTATCCTAACTTTTCTATTTTTAAAATAATCATTATTAATATTATTTTTTTTTCCTTCTATTAAGGTGAAGAGTTCATAGGCTCCTTCAATAGACTGGGACGCGCCTTGAGCCATAGTCGGAGGAAAGGTATAAAAAGCATCACCAATATAAAAGATGTTATCAAACTTTGATTTAGTTGCTTCATTAGAGGTGTAAATTGGCCAACAACTTAGGTCACCTTTAAATAATTTGCTTAAGTTATTATTTTGTTTAAAAACAGTTTTTTTTAAAATCTCTTGTGGGTTTTCATTGGTAATCGATATTTGCCTGATTATGCAAACCAAGTTTAAGTCCTTTCTTTGATTAATGGGGTAAATCACAATATGAAAATTAGAGCCCATTAATAAAGATATGTTGTTGTTATTAATTGAAGCTATTTGCCTATAATCGATTTTTGCTCTGACAGCTACAGAGCCATAAAATTTTGAATTTATTTTATTTTTTTCTACAACAGATTTTGTTGCTGAAAAAACACCGTCTGAAACAATTAGAAAATCAGCTTCATCTTTAGTTTCATCATCAAATCGAACTCGAATTTTACTATTGATTTGTTTGATATCTATTAAATTTTTTCCAAATAATACTTTGTTTGAAAATAGTTTTTCTTGTAAAAATTGTATTAAAACTGATCTTTTTAAAGTTGTGTATTTATTATTATAATTATTAAAATCTTCAAGATTTAAGTCGCATATTTTATTTTCATCAAATGAGTAAAAGTCAATTTTTGAAGGCTGATATTTTTTTTTTAAATCTACTTTATTAAATCCTAACTTATTTAAAATTGATATACTGTTTACAGAAAGTTGAATTCCATAACCTTCGTCTAAACTAATCGAATTTCTTCTTTCATAAATTATAAATTCATAATTTGAACTGCTTTTTAAAAAGTTGGCTATAGAAAGACCCGCTATACCAGATCCAATTATTATAATTTTTTTTTTCATTAATATAAACCAGATACCTTCTTAAAAATTTGCTTTGTAAATGTTGGAATAAATTCTTTATTGTTTTTAATTGAGTGCCAGCTGAATTTTGGAGGTAATTTTTTTGAAAACTTATAATATAAATTAATTTTTAATTTTTTATTTGAAATAGAATTGTTATATTGGTTTAGTAACTTCCATTTTTTATCAATTTTTTTAGTTGAAGATTTTTTTATATCGGGAAGAAAAAATTTTTCCAGAAAACTAACCTTATTTTTTTTTGTTAACGCTATTTGTTTTTTTTTTTTATTTAGATAACAAAAAATATCATAATACTTTACTGTGGTTTTCTTTTTGTTTTTATTAGCAAAAACTTTTTTAATCTTGTTAGAACTACAAAAATTTCTTATTTTACACACTGAGCAGTTAGGTAATTTTGGCTTGCATATTAAAGCACCGAATTCCATTATTGCTTCTAAAAAATCTGCATTTCTACCTGTGTTAAATAATTTTTTTTTATTAGATTCAATTAAATTTTGAAAATTAATATCTTCTTCTCTTTTATCTAAAATTCTTGAAAAAATTCTTTTAACATTTCCATCTACAGCTAATGTAGGTCTTTCATACACTAAACCTAGCAAAGCGTTTGCTGTGTAATCTCCAACACCTGGGAGTTTTTTAATTTCTTCTATTGTTTTTGGCAAAATAGATTTTTTTTTGATTACTAAAATTTTTACTGTAGCTAAAAGATTTTTTGCCCTTCTATAATAACCAAGTCCCTCCCAACTTTTTAAAATTTGATGCTCTTTACACTTTGACAAGGATTTTAGGTCAGGAAATTTTTCAGTAAATTTTTCAAAATATGGAATTACTGTTTTTACCTTAGTTTGCTGCAACATAAACTCGCTTAAAACTCTATAATAAAGCTTTTTTTTGGATTTTTTACCAACACGCCACGGTAAATCTCTCTTGTTATTATCATACCAAGTAAGAATATTTTTTGATAAATTAGAGTTTAAATGCATAAAAAAAATAATATTAATAAATCACAGAATTTCATACAAGGGCTTAGACCTTTTTCTGCCTCTTTGCCTCATAGTTTAAAAAAAATTATGAAAAAAAGTGGTTATAACTTTTCAAATATTGTCGATAATTGGACAAAATTAGTTGGAGAAGACACTTCAAGTTATTGTTACCCTTATAAAGTTAAAATAAATAAAGATTTGAATAATGGTACTTTAATTCTTAATGTTGAGCATGGAAAAGAAATTGAAGTTGAATATAAAAAAAATGAGATTATTGATAAATTAAATGGTTTTTTTGGTCAAAATTATATCACTCAAATCAACTTGAAAATTATTGATAGTAAAATTAAAAAGAATAAAAATAGTGAGCGAGAAAAGAAATTGCTTTTCAAAAAAAATCTCGAAAATCTTAAAAACAAAGATCTTAAACATTCGTTAGATAAATTAATTAAGGCTTTTAATGACAAACATAACTAAAAAATTATTTATAATATTTTTTATAATTATTTCTTCGGCTAATCCTGCTTTTTCAAAAAAGAATAATTCGATTGCAATTGGAAATGAAAATGCAAAAATTACTATCAAAGTATTTTCTTCATTAACCTGTCCACATTGTGCAAACTTTCATAATAAAATCTATGAAAAATTAAAAGATGAATTTATTGACAGCGGGAAAGTAAGATTTGAACATTATGGATTTCCCTTGGATTTTGCGGCTCTTAATGCAGAAAAAATTTTAAGATGTAACAATAATAAAAAAATTACTTTTCAATTATTAAGTGAAATTTACAAAAAACAAGATGACTGGGCAGTAGGGTCTGAAATAAATACTATTAACGAGTCTTTAAAAAAGATAGGATTAAATTTTGGATTAAGCGAAGAAAGCATTGACAAATGTATAAATAATGAAGTTATGCAAGATGAAATATTAGAAGAGAGAATTGATGCGCAAAAAAAATACAAAATTAGTTCTACACCCACAATTTACGTGAATGAAAAAAAATATGAAGGAAATCATGAGTTTAAAAATTTTAAAAAATTTTTAGAAAAATTATTATAGAATGAAATTTAAAAAACTTGAAATAACCGGTTTTAAATCTTTTTTTGATAAATCAACATTTTTAATAGAGGAAGGTCTGACGGGAATAGTTGGGCCAAACGGATGTGGTAAATCTAATATAGTCGAGTCCTTGAGGTGGTGTATGGGAGAGACATCAGCTAAAAGTATGAGAGGTTCAGGTATGGAGGATGTAATTTTTTCAGGCACATCAAACAGGCCTGCTAAGAATATTTCTGAAGTTTCTATTCAAATAGACAATCAAGAAAAAGATGGACCTCTTCAATATAATAATTTAGATGAAATTATTGTTTCAAGAAAGATTGAAAGAGATAAAGGTTCAAAATACTTTATAAATGGCAAAGAAGTTAGGGCTAGAGACGCGCAAACTTTTTTTGCAGATCTTTCAACTGGAGCCCATTCTCCTTCGCTCATTAGCCAAGGAAAAATTGGGATGCTAGTAACATCAAAACCAACCGATAGAAGGGCAATATTAGAAGAAGCAGCAGGAATTTCAGGCATACATGCTAGAAGACAAGAAGCTGAAACAAGACTTAATGCTGCTGAAAATAATCTTAAAAGAGCAGATGAACTAAAAAGGCAGCAAGAAAAACAACTAGAAAATTTAAAAAAACAAGCCGAAGAAGCAACAATCTATAAAAAGATTTCTAAAGAAATTAGAGAGATAGAAGCAGGAATTTACTATTTAAAAATTCAAGAAATTGAAAGAGATAAGGCAACTTTTTCTGAAAAACTCGGAGAACAAGATGATGAGATTAGTGCCATTAAGATAGACTTAAACCATAATAATACATTGATGGAAGAAGAAAATAAGAGGCTTTCACCTTTGAGAGATAAAAAACAAGAAAGCCTGGCTAAACTTCAAAAATTAAATTTAGATATGAAAAATTTAGAAGAGGAAGAAACTAGAGTAAAAGGTTTACAAGAAAGACTTCAAAAATCATTGGAAACGATAGACTCTGACATTGCTAGAGAAAAAAGTATTTCTTTAGACGCGGCTTTAAATGAAAAAAGAATACTTGAAGAGAAAAATGAACTTTTAAATACAGAAAAACAATTGTTAGATACTGAAACTGTATCTGCAAATAATGTTAATCGATCTAGAGGAGATTTAAAAAATTTACAAGATAAGTTGGACTCACTTATAAATGAAATAGAAAAATATATTGATTCTGAAAAAAAACTGACTAAAGATATTTTTATTAAATTAAAAGATTTGGTTAATAAAATTACTCTATCCCAGGAACAATATGCAGCAGTATATGGGAAAAATGAGTCAATTAAAAGTGATTCTATAAAAAGAAAAGAAAGAATAAAAAACATAGACACTGAGCTGGAAAATTGGAAAAATTTAAAAAGTAACTCTGAAAATATGTTATTAGAACTTACTAATAGAAAAATGAAAATAAAATCCGAGCTTAGTGAAAATCAAAAAAATCCTGAAAAGATAGCAACGAAAAAAGGACAATACATTCAGAATCTTGAAAATACAAAAAAACAAACAGAAGATTTACAAGATCAACTAGGTAAAGCAGAAGAAAAATATAATCAGATAAATCTAAATTTAAAAAATATCCAGGAAAAGCTTTCCATTTCTAGGGAGAATAAAGCTAGAAATGAAGCTACAATTGAAGGTATAGAAAAAAGAAAAAAAGATTTAATATATTCAATTAAAAATGAACTAAATATAAATGATGAAAATAATTTACTCTCTAACTCAGATTTAAATAATTTAAATTATGATCAGCTACCAACAATTGAATTACAAGAAAACAAACTTGAAAAAATCAAAAAACAAAGAGAGTCTCTTGGTTCAGTAAATTTAAGAGCTGATGAAGAAACAAAAAAATATCAAGATGAAATTAAAAAAATGGAAGATGATAGAGCTGATTTATATTCTGCGATAGTTAAACTTAAAACAAGTATAGACGAACTTAATCAAAAAGGTAGAGAAAAACTTTTAGAAGCTTTTACAAAAGTAAACAGAAAATTTAATGAAGTTTACACAAAACTTTTCAGTGGTGGAAATGCAAAGTTAGAATTAGTTGACTCGGATGACCCTTTGGAAGCTGGTCTTGAAATGTTAGTTTCACCTCCGGGAAAAAGATTGCAATCAATAACTCTACTATCAGGTGGTGAGCAAGCGTTAACTGCTTTATCACTTATTTTCGCTGTTTTTTTGGTAAACCCCTCTCCTATTTGTGTGCTTGATGAAGTTGACGCGCCTTTAGATGATGCTAATGTAACAAGATTTTGTGCTCTTTTAGATGAACTTACGAAAACCACTAAAACTAAATTTATTATTATTTCTCACCACGCTTTAACTATGTCGCGGATGCATCGACTTTACGGTGTAACAATGCCAGAAAAAGGCGTTAGCCAATTAGTAGCCGTAGACCTTCAAAAAGCAGAAGAACTTGTGGCATAGTTTAATATGTCAGACTTTAAAAATTTCAAAACTCGCCTAAAAATTGCAAAATCTAAATTAAAAAGCTCTTTAAATCCTGAAGAACAGCAAAAAAGCTCATTTATGGGCAATGCCTTCAAGTTAGGCACAGAATTAGTTGCTTCGGTTGTAGTTGGGACAATAATTGGGTTTATTTTGGATAATTGGTTTGATACTAAACCTTGGTTTATAATAATTTTCTTTTTTTTAGGTTCTGCAGCTGGAATGTTAAATGTAATAAAAGCAGCAAACAGAATGCAAAAAAAAGAATAGGAAAAATAAGAAATATTTATGGCTACAAACCCAATGCATCAATTTAACGTTCATAGAATTGGACCTGAAATTAACATATCGGGCATTGATTTGTCTTTCACTAACGCAAGTTTATTTATGGTGATAAGTGCTGCTGTAGTGACTTTGTTTTTATTTTTAGGATCGAAAGAAAAAAGAATTATTCCAAGTAAAATTCAATTAATTGCTGAAATGTTTTATAATTTTGTTGCAAAAATGATTAGTGATACAGCTGGGTCTAAAGCCAAGCCTTACTTTCCATTTATTTTTAGTTTATTTATGTTTGTCCTTTTGTGTAATATGGTAGGGATGCTACCCTATTCTTTTACAGTTACTAGCCATATTATTGTAACTTTGATTATGGCTTTATTCATTTTTGTTGCTGTAACAGTCATTGGCTTTTTTAAACATGGCTTTAAATATCTTAAAATTTTTGTTCCTAGTGGAGTGCCAACATTACTTTTACCTTTAATAACTGTAATAGAAATAATTTCTTACTTAAGTAGACCAGTGAGTTTATCTGTTCGTTTATTTGCTAATATGATGGCTGGACACACAATGCTTAAAGTATTTGGTGGATTTGTTATTAGTTTAGGAATGTTAGGTGGTTGGTTACCACTTGGCTTTTCAGTAGCATTAACTGGTTTGGAAATTTTAGTAGCATTTTTACAAGCCTATGTTTTTGCAATATTAACCTGTATCTATTTAAATGATGCATTAAATTTACACCATTAATAAATAAAGG
>MDTG01209073.1_pt1 | contig 11767 bp, 12 predicted proteins | sample 811421 | NCBI WGS metagenome assembly MDTG01 (sample SAMN05326645, study PRJNA326480) | marine metagenome | isolation source: seawater | place: Pacific Ocean: South East | collected 2011 | reverse complement strand
TAAAATAATATCAATTTGGCCAATTAGCATAATTAGAAATAAACAAAATTATTTTCTATCCTCACAAAATGCAGAATTACTCCCACCTCTTTTAAGAGATAATACAAATAATGAACAAGAGAGCCAGATTCATAATATTGCTTTTATATACATAAAATTATTAGTTGATAAATACAGTATTAAAAAAATTAAATTTATAGAAGATATTGATGACCAATCAGGTATTACTAGTTGGTACAAGAGATTTAAAGAGCACAATTCAAAAAAAAAAATCAAACATTATATTTTTTTAAATCTTAATCTTAATGAAAAAGATATATGGAAAATAATAAGAAAAAGTTATAAAAATCTTATTAATAGAGCATCAAAAAAATATAGAGTTCTTAGCTTGTTTTCTGATGACCAAGAAATCTGGCAAAAATTTAAAAAGTTACATTTCAATGAATCAGGAAAATTAACTAGAAGTGAAGAAACTTGGACTAAACAAATTTCCAATATTAAAATTAAAAAAGCAATACTTTTCTATATTTTAGATAAAAATTCAAATATGATTGGTGGAGCTTTTTTTGATTTAACAAATTTTGAAGCATTTTACTCTGTAGCAGCTTATGATAAGAAAATGAGAAAAGAACCAATCAGTCATTTTATAATTTATAGCTCAATTTTAAAATTAAAATCTCTAGGATTAAAAAAAATAAATTTTGGAGAGTACGATTTAAATAAAAACAAAAATTTAAAGGACGAAAAGGAATATAATATTCAAAAATTTAAAAGAGGCTTTTCTAGCGATATTGAAACTAAATTAATTTTTGAAAACATTATTAAATAATATTATGCAATATGATTTATGGCCAAAGCCAAAATTTTCAGACAATCTTAAGAATGCATTTAGCTTTAATAAGATTACACTAATTGAAGATTTGCTAAATGATTATTTTCCTGGATATTTCCCTATTCTTCTACCTAGTGCTAGATTTGCTATTTTTTTGTGCTTATTAAATAAAAAAATATCGAGAAAAGATAATATTTTTATATTTCCATATGCAAGTCATTGTATTTGGGATGCAGTTTCAAGAATAGGAAATCCAAATATATTAAATGCTAAATTATCTAAATTTAAAATTGATTATCATCAATGGGGTTTTGAAAAGAAAATGGATCCAGTCAATCTATTAATTGAAGATTCAGCTGATACTTTTTATCAAAAAAGATCTCAATTATTTTCACAAAATGGTCAATATGAAATTTGGTCACTACCCAAGATTATTGGCTCTAATATTGGTGGAGTTTTATGGTGTAAAAATAAAACTGACTATGATTCTATTTTAAAACTTAGAAATAATTTTAAAAAATCAACAATCAATACAATTTTAAAAATTACATCAATTAAATATAAATATTTAAAAAATTATTTTGAACCTTCAGAATATAAATATGGAATAATAAGCAGTTTTTCATCTGGTGAAATATATAATAAAATCAAAGAATGGGATAATATTTTTAATGAAAGACAAAAAAGAATAAAATTATTAAATAAATATATCCCTAAATGGGCTATATTTAAAAATAGACTTCCATCAAATATCCCTTTTTTAGCTAACAACAAATATCTTGATAAAACTTATTTATCAAATATTGGAATAATACAAGGTGTAAGAATGTTTGATAAAAACTTAGTTTCATTAAAAAGAAATTTTATACCAGTTGTGCCCCTACCTGTTCATCATGATGTTGATATAGATTGGTTAAAAAATCTTAAACAATCAAATTTGTTAGTTAATTCAGAAAATGCTTGATAAAATCTCTATAGGGACTGCAAATTTTAATTATAAATATGGTTTATCAAATACATTAGTATCAAAAAAAAATATTAATCTTATATTTAAGGAATTAAAAAAACAAAAAATATATAATTTAGATACTGCTATAGATTACAATATACATAGTAGATTACCTAAAAAGTTAAATTTAATAAATTGGAAAATAACTTCTAAAATTTCAAATATAAAAAATAAAATAAATAATAACAAAAAAATTGGAACTTATCTTACATCTAGCATAGAAAATCATATCAAAAAACTAAATATTTCGAAACTTGATGTACTACTCTTACATCAAACAAATGATATTTTGTTTTTTAAAAAAGAACTTTATCAAGAATTAAAGAATTTAAAAAAAATAAATTTAATAAATAACTTTGGTTATTCAATATATGACCCTAGTGTTTTAAATGAATTGATTTCAAAATATCCGCCAGATGTAATTCAAGCTCCTTTTAATATTTTTGACAGAAGAATATATAGCTCTGGATGGATAAAAAGATTACATAATAAAAAAATTAAGCTTCAAGTAAGATCAATTTTTTTACAGGGCCTATTGGATTCAAAAGAGAATCAATTAATTAGATTTGCAAAATTCAATAAACATTTTAAGAATTTTAATCAATGGTTAAAAAAAAATGATACAAATGCAATTGATGCATCAATAGCATTCATAAAAAAATATGATTATATAGATAAGATTGTTATTGGGTGTGAAAATTTAGAACAATTACGATACAATATCGAATGTTTTAGAAAAATAAATATGAAGATACCAAGATTTTTACAAGTTAATGACAATAAATTAATTAACCCTACACAATGGTAATTATTTGTATAATGATATAAATTATAATTCTTAAAATATGAAAAAAAGTGGACCAAAACTCTGGAAAAAAGCAAAAAAGATAATTCCTGGAGGAAGCATGCTTTTTTCAAAAAGACAGGAGTTACTTTTACCCGGTTTATGGCCTTCATATTATTCAAAAGCTAAGGGATGCTTAGTTTGGGATTTAGATAATAAAAAATACTATGATTTATTTAATGGAGTTGGAACTAACATCTTAGGTTATGCTAATACTAAAATTGATAATGCAGTCATAAATTCAATAAAAAAAAGTAACATGAGCAGTCTTAATAGTCCTTTCGAAGTTAAGTTAGCAGAAAAGTTATTAGAACTACACCCATGGCTTGATATGGTAAGGTTTGCTCGATCAGGTGGTGAGGCAAATTCAATTGCTGTGCGCATAGCAAGAGCTGCTTCAGGTAGAGATTGTGTTGCAGTTTGTGGTTATCATGGTTGGCATGATTGGTACCTTGCTGCAAACTTAGAAAAAAAATCTAATCTGAATGGTCATATTTTAAAAAACTTATATCATAAAGGTGTTCCCAAAGATCTTGCTGGTTCAGTAAAAGTTTTTGAGTACAATAATTATAATCAATTATTAGATATTGTTTCAAAAAATAATGTTGGTGTTATTAAAATGGAAGTAGTAAGGAACTTGGGCCCATCAAATAATTTTTTACAAAAAGTGAGAGAATTGGCAACTAAAAAAAATATCGTTTTGATATTTGATGAATGTACTTCAGGTTTTAGAGAAACCTATGGTGGAATTCATAAAAAATATAAAGTTTATCCTGATATAGCAATGTTTGGCAAAGCTTTGGGAAATGGATATGCAATTACAGCAGTAGTTGGAAAGAAAAAAGTTATGGAAGCAGCTCAGGATACTTTTATAAGTAGTACTTTCTGGACTGAGCAAATTGGATCTGTTGCAGCTTTAAAAACTCTTGAATTAATGAAACAAATGGAGTCTTGGAAAAAAATTAGTAAAATAGGTGAAAAAATAAAAAAAAATTGGGAAAATATTTCAAAAGTTCATGGAATTAAATTAAATATATCCGGTATTTCAGCATTACCTTCATTCACATTTGAAAATGATAATAATAATATATGTAAAACATTTTTTACTCAAGAAATGTTAAAAAAAAATATACTAGCATCGAATGTTATTTTCGTTAGTACAAAACATTCCAGCAAAATTTTAGATAGATATTTTGAAGTATTTAACAATACTTTAAAAAAAATTAGTAAATTTCCAACTCATAAAGAAATATCCAAATCATTAAAATATGAAAATTGTCACCAAACATTTCAAAGATTAAACTAATAATGGTGAATTCAGATACAAAAATTTTTTTATTTGGTGCTGGATCACAAATTATGAGAAATAGTTTTAAAAATTATAAAGATCATGAGGTTGTTGGTTTTTCTAAATTCACAAAGTTAAATACAATAAGTGAATATAAGTGTTATCGTTATAAGGGACTAAAAACATTTAAACATAATTTCAATAAAAACAATCCAAAAAAATCTGTATTAATATTTGCTCAAACAAATACAAATTCAAAACTAATAATTAATAAAAATAAAAAAGATTTTATCAACGAATTTAATTTTAATTTCATTGATTCTCATGAGATAATTAAATTTGTACTTCCAACGTTAATTAAAAATAAATGGGGAAGATTAATATTTTTAGGCTCATCAAGAGCTTTAAGAACTGACATAGGATTATCTAGTTATTCCGTGGTGAAGTACTCAAGTCTTGCATATTGTAAAACATTATCCAGAGAATATGGAAAATTTGGAATTACCTCAAACTATTTAAGTTTAGGACTATTTAAATCTCCATTATTAAATAAAGTTAAAAAAAATGACTTAGACAACATTTTAAAAAATACAGACACAAAAGATATTGGAGATTATAATTCAGTCAAAAATGCAATTAATTTTATTATCAGCTCCAAGTATGTTACTGGGTCAATCATTAAAATAGATGGTGGCTATAATTAATTTTAATGAATGTAAAAAAAAACTTATTAATATGCACTTCTGTTTTACAAGTTCTTAATTATTTATCTTCTTTAAGAAAATTAAAAAAAAAAGAAGAAACCTTTTATAATTATATTATTTTAATTCATCCTAGTTTAGATGATAACAACAAGGTCAAGTTAATTATTTCAAAATATTGTCAGATTTACAATATTACATTGTTAGATTTAACAAACATAGGAAAAAAATATCAAAAAATTATTGCTGATCTTAACTTAAGATCAATTAAATTTTCCTTTAAACATAAAATTAATTTATTTGAAGAGGAAGTATTAAAATTAAAAAATGAATATTTAAAAATATTTAAAAATAAAATTGGTAAAGTGGATAATATTTTTATAAGAAAAAGTTATAAAAAATTAGACATTTTTTTTTATAGATCTATTAGTAATAACTTTAAAACATATATTATTGATGATGGTATGGGCGACTATCTGGATCCATACTGGCATTTTAAAAATTTAATTTTTTATGAAATAAAACATTCATTAAAAAATGTAATAAATAAATTCGTTTTTTTTATACTGTTTACTTTCTATGCTAAAAACAAAAATAGTTTTATTTTATTCGATAGTAAAATTGATACTTATAAATATCATTTCACTAACATTAATTCAAAAAAAACTAATTCTTCAATACTAATTAAAGATGATTTCAAGCATATAACAAATTACATTTTTAATAAAAGTGAAACTAAAAAACTATCTCCAAAAATATTAATATTAGGAAGTTTAATTGGAGAAGATCCTGAAATTTATAATTGTTTATATACAGATGATAAAATTAAAATCTATAATCAAATAATTTTAAAGATTAAGAGAGATTTCTCAGTTGATAAAAAGGATATTTGGTATCTCCCACATCCTAGGCTTTCTTTAAAGACACATGATATACTTACTTCTAAATTAAATTGCTCACTTTATAATTATAATACTTATTCAACAGCTGAAGTAGAATTTTGTAACAATTCTATCGAAGCAATATATTCTATAACTTCTACATCTTTGTTATATTCAAAATTAATTTATAATATTGACTCAACTTATATTAATATACAATCTTTAAGTCACAAGTCTCATCCAACTGCATTTAAAAAAAGTCACAAAATATATAAAGCTCTTAATTTTAACGAAATTAAATATGAGCTCTAAAAATATTCTTTTTTTCTCAACAGTTGGAAACAAAATAGGAATTGGACATTATAAAAGATTACAAAATTTATCCCAATATCCTTATTTTAAAAAAAATAATAAAAGTTTTTATGTATTAAACGTTGATAAAAGTAATATATTAAATAAAAAATTTAAAATTAGATCAAAAAAATCCTTTAATTCATTTAATTTTAAAAATAATTATAATTATTCATTTTTAGATTTATCTAATGAATATTCTTATAAAAATAAAAATGAAATTTTAAATATTTTTTATAAAATTAAAAAAGTTTCTAAAAAAATAATTCTAATTGATTGTATAGGCAAATATAAATTAGCCCAATTTATTTCAAAATATATTTACATTGATTTTATACTCAGCCCATATTTAAATGAAATTAAATCTTCAAATTACAGATTTATTAATGGTTACAAATACACAATTTTAAGTAGTAAATTAATTAACTATTCAAAGAAAATTCAATTTAATAATATTGCTAAAAGAATAACTCTTACTTTTGGTGGTAGCGATATATATGAATGTAACTTGAGCATTATTAATATCCTAAATAAAATAGATGAAGAAATAAACCTCTCAATAATAATTGGCCCATTTTTTGCTAAAAATTATATAAAAAAAATTAAAATTGCTTGTGATAAAGGGCCACATAAATATAAATTAATAAAAAATAGTCTTAATCTATACCCAATTTTTTATAAATCTGACTTAATAATTGTTGGATCTGGACTTACAAAGTATGAAATTTCTTCAACTGGCATTCCTCAAATAATTATATCATCCAGCAATGAAGACGAAAAATATAATTTACCCTTTAAAAAAAATGGTTTAAGTACAATAAATTTACATAAAAATACTGAAGTGTACAATTTAAAAATAATAAAAAATATTATATCTAATAGACTTCTTAGAAAAAAAATTAGTGAAAATGGGAAAAACTATATTGATAATAATGGAGTAAAAAGATTTCTAAAAAAGATTAAGTTTATATGATATGAAATTAACTATAGATAATAAATTAATTACAAATAATTCTTCCCCATATATAATTGCTGAAATTGGATCTAATTTTAATCAAGATAAAGACAAAGCATTTAAAATGATTGAGATTGCATCAAAATGTGGTGCAAATGCAGTTAAGTTTCAATTATTCAAAGCAAAAAATTTATATAGTCCAGGTAATTCAATGTTTAAAATTTTTAAAAAAATTGAATTAAATTCAAGTTGGCTCAATGAACTTAGTAAATGTGCAAAAAAAAATAAAATAACATTTCTTGCTTCGGCATTTGATTTTGATTCTGTTGATAATCTTGAAAAAATAAATATTAGTGCTTACAAAATTGCTTCATCTGAAACAGCAAATACAAGTCTATTAAGATATATCGCTAGTAAAAAAAAACCCATGCTTATTTCAACGGGTATGTCAGATTATATTGATATTGAGAAAGCAATTAGTATTTGTGAAAAATCAAATAATAATAAAATAGCTTTGCTACAATGCACCTCTCTTTATCCCTGTGAATATAATAAAGCTAATTTAAGTGTTATTTCAGAATTGAAAGAAAAATACAAAAAAATTGTAGGCTTTTCTGATCACACAAATGATAATTTAGCTTCATCTGTAGCTGTAGGTTTAGGAGCTTCAATTTTCGAAAAACATTTCACTTTAGATAAAACTTCAAAAGGCCCTGATCATTTTTATTCGCTAGAACCAAATGAATTTAAAAATTATGTAAAAACAATTAAGAATTCACATATTTTAAAAGGTTCTAATAAAAAAGAATTTATTGAAGAGGAAAGAAAGGTTTCAAGAAAAGATGGACTTTACGCATCTAAAAATTTAAGTAAAAATCATATTTTGGAATTAAAAGATTTTTATTTTTCTAGACCTGCGATCGGAATAGATAGCAAATACTCAAACTCACTTAAAGGCGCAAAAGTTAAAAATAAAATAAAAAAAAATGATCCTATAAAATGGGAAGATATATTTTAATATAAAATGAATAAAGATTTAATAATATTTGGTAATGGTGAAATTGCTGACTTAGCTTATTATTATTTTAAAAATGATACTAATGTAAATATTAAATATTTTTGTATAGATGAAAAGTATATAAAAAATAATAATTTTAATAAATTACCTATATTAAGTACTGAAGAAGTATTGAAAAGTTATTCAAATAAGGAATATTTAATACATGTTGCTCTATCATATTCTAAATTAAACGAAATTAGAGAAGAAAAATTTAATTTATTTTTAAATAATAAATTTGAATTCATTTCATATGTAAGTTCAAAAATTGCAAGTTGGCCTAATTTAAAAATTGGTGATAATTGTTTTATTTTAGAAAATCAAACGCTACAACCAAATATTAAGATTGGAAATAATGTCATGCTTTGGTCAGGCAATCATATTGGACATGGTTCTGAAATAGGTGATCATACTTATTTATCATCACATGTAGTAGTTTCCGGTAATTGTAAAATAGGTAAGAAATGTTTTTTTGGAGTTAATTCAACAATAAAAGATTTTACTACTATTGGTAATAGCTGTTTTATAGGTATGGGTGCATTAGTGAATAAAAATTTAAAAGACAATTCTTTTGTATTAGGTCAAAGATCAAATATCCTAGATGAAAATGATAGAATTAGTATTAAAATAAAAAAAGATTATTTTAATTTTTAATGTTTTTTTCAAATAAAATAAATTGGGAAAAAAGAGGTTTATTAATTAAACCAAATAAAAAACTTTTCTCACAGAAATCTCATGCAATGATCCCTACACCAGAACACTTATATGAAGATGTTTATAGAATATATTATTCAGGAAGGAATTATAAGAATCAATCAATTATTTCATGTTCTGATATAAAATTGGAACCAAAAATAAAAGTTATTAAAAACTACCCAAAACCAGTATTATTGCCAGGTCAATTAGGTTGTTTTGATGATAACGGTGTAACACCATCATGCATTATAAAAATAGATAATAAGGTTAAAGCACTTTACTATATCGGATGGAACCCAGGATCAACAGTTAGAATGCATTTATTTGGTGGCTTAGCAATTCAGAATGAAAATGAAAGAATTTTTAGAAGATACTCAAGATCACCAATAATAGAGAGAAATATACATGATCCATATTTGAATACTGCTCCATGGGTAGTGAAGTACAAAAATAATTTTGTTATGTATTATGTATCAGGAACTGAATGGAAAAATAAAGATCTTCCAAGGTATAATATTAAATATGCCACATCAAAAGATGGATACAATTGGAAAAGAGATGGAAAGATAGCAATAGATTTTAAAAATAAAAAAGAAAATGCGTTAGCAAGACCTTATGTTATTAAAGATAATAATATTTGGAAAATGTGGTTTTCGTATAAGATAGATAAATATAGGATTGGATACGCAGAATCTATAGATGGAATGATTTGGAAAAGAAATGATAGTTTCGCAAATATTAGTGTTGATAAAGATAGTTTTGATTCAGATATGATTGAGTATCCATCAGTAATTAAATACAAAAATAAATATTATATGTTCTATAACGGAAATAATTACGGTTATGATGGAATAGGTCTGGCAGTAGGCAAATAATGAAAATTGCAATAATGCAACCTACATTTTTGCCTTGGATTGGATATTTTTCGATGATAAAAAAAGTAGACGTTTTTGTACTACTTGATAGTGTTCAATTTGATAAGAGGAGTTGGCAACAAAGAAATAAAATTAAAAGTAAAAATTGTTTTATGACATTGACAGTGCCTGTTATCTCTAAAGGTTTAATTGAACAGAAAATCAATGAAGTTAGAATCAATAAAGCACAAAATTATATTGATAAACATATTAAATCAATAACCCAACAATATAGTAAGTCTAATTTTTTTTATAAATATTCTGAAAATATTTTTTCAATCTATAAAAAAAATTACACATTCCTTTGTCATCTTAATATAAATTTTATTAAAGAAATATGTAATATACTTAAAATTAATACAAATATTGTAACTTCAAGTAGTTTAAATATTTTCGGAAAAAGAGAATATCTTCTTTATGACATATGTAAACATTACAATGCAAAAATTTATTTATCACCTTCAAAATCTTCAGAATATTTAGAGAAAAATAATGTTTTTGAAAAAAATAATTTAAGTCTAGAATATTTTAATTTTGATCACCCAACTTACAAACAAATAAATGGTAATTTTATTTCACACTTATCTTCAATTGATTTAATTTTTAACCATGGTCCTGAAAGTAGTAATTATATATGAGCAAAAGTATAAGAAGATTAGCTGTTATTCCTGCAAGAGGTAATTCAAAGCGTATCAAAAATAAAAATTTAAAAAAATTTGTAGATAAGCCAATTATAAATTTTACTATTGAAAATGCCAAAAAATCAAATCTTTTTAGTACCATTCATATTTCTACTGAATCGGAAAAAATCACAAAACACATTTCTAAATTAGGATTTAAACCTGATTTTAAGAGACCAAAATATTTATCAAAAGATAATGCATCAATATTCTCAGTTGTCTATTATGTTTATAATCAATATTTTGAAAAAAATATCCTTTTTGATGAAATATGGTTACTTACTGCTACTTCGCCATTAATATCCTATAATGATTTGAAGAATGCATCCATTTTTTTTCGTGAGAAAAAAAATTCAAATCCATTAATATCTGTCAGCAAATTTAAAGCACCAATTGAATGGTCTTTTACTATGAATAAATTCAATATACTGAAACCTATAAATAAAAAAAATTTATTTAAAAGATCTCAAAATTTTAGTGATAAATATTTTGATACAGGTTCTTTTGCTATTTTTAATCCGTCTAATTTACGTAATAGTGATGGTAAATTTTTTAAAGGAAAATTTTGTGGATACGAAATTGATCAATTTAAAGCAGCAGATATAGATAATTATCAAGATTGGAAATATGCAGAAAAATTATATAAAAGTATTAATTATTTTAAACAAACTGCAAAATAAAAATGCATATTCAATTTCATAAATTCTTTTCTTTCAAAAACTTCTACTCTTTTAAAATATTTTAATAGTATATTTCTTAAGTGTTCTTTGGAATAAAAAAGACCTATTTTTGAATTATTCCTAAAACCACCTGCTTTCCAAATCCATTCAAGTTCATTTTTATAAATTGAATTTTTATGAACTACATGCTCACTTCCAATTGTTTCAATTACAACTAATCCATTCTTTTTAATAATTCTTTTAAACTCATTAAGAGCTTTATGTAGATGTCGTCCATAATTATAGTGAATTGTGTTAATAGAAATAAAACAATCAAAAAAATTATTTTTAACAGGTATTTTTGTATTAGTGCCTTTAGAAATGTTAAAGTTTTTGTATCCAAACTTTAATAAGTTTTTTTTTCCCATTTCAATCATATCTTTATTAATTTCAAATCCATATGTTTGACAACCTTGATCTAATAAATATCTCAGATTATTTGAACCAAAAGATCCTATTTCTCCAACTTTTTTATTTTTAAGATTTATAAATGTTTGTGTCAAATCTGAATACTTTTTTGAAGTTAAAACTCTTACTAGCATCTCATTTGGATATGATGGTGGATTTTTTGAACCCATTTTCTTGTTGAAAGCATTTTTTAAATTCCAACTTTGTTGATATTTATTTTGCATTAGATTTATAACGACATTTAATTAACTAATATTACTACTTAATATATTTAAATGAAATCTTTTATTGAAAAGTTTACTTTTTTATAAATAATTGTGAAGTACCATAAATTCAATTAATATACTTATAAACTGGCTAATAATTATAATTTTAATGAAATTATCTAAAAAAAAAGTAATAATAAATTATAATATTTTATGAAATCTGTTC
>MDTG01017255.1_pt1 | contig 11767 bp, 6 predicted proteins | sample 811421 | NCBI WGS metagenome assembly MDTG01 (sample SAMN05326645, study PRJNA326480) | marine metagenome | isolation source: seawater | place: Pacific Ocean: South East | collected 2011 | reverse complement strand
GCTTCCATGATCTTGGCACATCCAAGCTCCCACAGAGGCTTTCCCGCATCGTTGAAAATCGCCTCTAGCAAGTAATTGAAAAGCCACTCCTGCAGGACCCTGTTCTTGATGTCGTCGTTTGTGTCTTCGTCGGCGAGGAACTTGTCTATCCTGTTTGGCTCCTTGGTTTCGACCCCCGTCGCCTGCGTGTGCCGGAGCGAGAGCCGTGCCAGCGAAGGAAGCTCCATTGGCCCTCCCCCTACGCTGCTCTCGGCGTCGCAATGGCTGCGTTATCCTCCACGCCGCAGCTAGCACCCAACGTACGCTTGCGACTCCTGAGCTGGTACCAGAAGTGAGCGGCGATGCCACGCCGGGCCGCCAAGCAGGCCCACTCGACGCCGGAGCGAACGTCCGTCCCATGGGACCCGCTGATCGCCACGACGGTGGCACGACTCAACATGCTAGTCGCCGCGCGCGACGAGCCTGCCGGCTCTCCACAAAGCTACTCTGTGATCCAAAAGGACGAACGCCACCTTCTCTCGCGTACACTCGCCGACGTGCGGTGCGTCTGCAAGGAGGCCCGGGACGTCGCGGCCCTCGAGCCACTCCTCGATTTTCTGCTTGGCTACGAGTACACGCGAAGCTGGGGCGGAGAGAGCGTGTTCCTGGACCCCGAGCTCGACCGCATGGCCCACCTCTGCAATGGCTGGGGTTCACGCGTCAAGCTTCACGTTGATTCCGAGGAAACTGCGCCGTTTCCACCGAAGCTGAACCCAGAAACCGCGTTTCCACCGGGTACAGACTCCCAGACTGTATTCACAGGGAACACGGTCGACCTACGAGATCGACCGTTTCAGTGCAACCGGCTATACCGAATCAAACGCAACGCGATGAAGACGCGCCGTGAGGTCGTTCACGTCCTCGAGAAAAGACCTCACGGACGCAGCCACATCACGTTGACTTACATCCGCTACCCCGCTGACTACAGCAGCAGCAGTCACACCGTAGGCACCAACCTGATCCCGTTGGAGTGGTTTGCCAACCAGCCAAGTCTGACGGAAGGACTACCAGCGGCGCTCGCATGGGACGTCAAGGTTCTGGTGGCATTCATTCGCTGGAACACGTGGTTCAGATACCAGGACCGTCTGATGCCTTGCTCTCGCCACGGCTGCCGCGCGACGACCATCGGAGACGTTCGATCGGCGGCCGACTGCGCGTTTGGACGGACTGTGTCCCTGCTGGAGTGCACCTTCAACCTTTCGACTACACCGCAGCCCTACTGGCTGCGAGCGCACAGGGACACTCTGAAAGAGGAGACCTTCAGCACGGAAGGCGAGTCTGCGTTTGCACCCGTCAGCTTCTGCTCGACTGGCTGCTGCACCGAAGCGAGCAGGATCTTCTTTCGCGACGTCCTCTGCTGCCAGCCAGTCATGGAGCTCAACTGCATCGAACGAAGCTTTAGCAAGCCTACGATTTACAGCACGTTGAGGCTCGCACTGCGGCGGAACGACCAGGTCGCACGGCGGCAGGGACGCAAGCGGGTGGAGACCATCCCGCTGTTTCTCAGAGGCTTCACCGCCGCGCGTCTTGCCTCCGAGCGCGCCAACTTCAACGTCGCGCTGAACACGGACACCGCCCTGCTCAGCATGGCCAACATTGTAAACCCAATGAGAAAGCAGATGGAGCTACTGAGTCGAGGCAAACGACACCACATCCCGTTCTTGGAGCTGAGGAGACTGATCATGTTCGGCGATGGCTGGAGAGACAAGGATTTTGGTTACATGGATATGGAAGGAGTCACCAATCCAGACGGCGACCTCGGCAAGATCCTCGACTACATCCGACGTGTGACGGAAAGACAGAAGAAGCTCCTCACGACGGGCGCTGCGCCCTCGTGGTTCGAGTCTCTCAAGGACAGGGCACTCGACGTCTGGTGAAAAGAAGTGTGCACGGACTACCGTGGCACGCCACACACACTTCAGACGAGCGCCTTGAGAGCGCTGCGCACGCGGGAGTTTGGGACTCCGGTCGGCGTGTCGATCTCGATCTCCACTCTGTACCACCACTTGCAGTCGATCACCTTCTCGTCATGAGTCGCCTCGTGCGGGAAACGGTGGAGATCCGTTCGTAAGTCCCGCAGTTCCTCGGTCTCGTTCTCGTAGAATATGTCCCCGTCATCGTAGTAGTTCTTTCCATTTTCTTGGTGCTTGATCACGTCGAGCAGATGCCACGTGTCGTAGGGATGTACCACCGTCGCATCCTTGCCGCGGTTTCTTCTTTTGAACTCGTCGGCGATTGCCAACGCGAAGCTGTTCACGAGGTGCTCAAACTCCTCGGGGTCCACAATACTCGTTATAACCCCGTCATAGAGGTCTCGCTCCTCGGGAAACAGGAGATCCATCATGGCCTCGAATGCCACGTTGGTGGTCCTGCTGTACTTTCTGTGATTTACTGGGTTCTTGTGAATTCGAAGCGCCAGAGGACCGGTTCCCTTTGGTTCCATGCTCTCGTAATTCCACCTTCCTTCGTCGCGACTTGGGTCGACGATTGCAAACATGTGTCGCGCGGCATCGATTTGGGCCATGGACAAGCGCGATCGGTTGTCGGTGGATGTGGATCCAGGGCTGAAGACGGAGAGAGCTTCGTAGCCCCATGTGAAATCTTTGTGTTTCAATCGGAAACGTTGCATTGCATCGCTGACGACTCTCACGAAGACCCCCGGCTCCAGCAGCATCGCCATGATCTCCGCGTCCGTAGTGTCGGCGATGCAGATGTCAATGAACGTTGGTTCTGAGTAACCTTCGTTGGCGACTCGAACAATGATGCCGACACTCGCGAGTCGTGTCACCATCGGCTCGCCCAGGAGCATGTCCTTGAGCGCCGAGACCAGGTCGTCGCTGTCGGTCACGCCGCGCCCGGCGGCGCCGCCCGTCCGAGCGAGCCGGCTGAGGTCGGGAAGCATTGGGCACTCGTTCTGTCTCGTTGCGTGTTGTACGGTACTAATACACACCACGTGTTCCGCAAGTCTCACAACACGAACCGAAACTCCTCGAGCCCCACACTGCTACACGCCGGGTCGACGTAAGCCGTCTGCGGCGCCTTGGACTCGACCTTTGAGCCTGGAAAGAGGAGCTTGTCGCCTGTGAGCCTGAACGAGACACGCTTGGTCGAGAACGCTGCGCCGACGGTCGTCCGGTCCTCCGGGCCCGGCCGGCCCTGGATGCTGTCGGTCGACTCGCGCAGCCGCCTGGCCCAGCTCGCCGGGGGTAGGTTCCAGCCCTGCTCCCAGTAGAGGAGCATGACGAGGCACGCGACTCCGATGAGCACCGGCAGGCACACGAAGAGAAGCACGCGCCATCCCGTGGGCAGCTCGAATGCAGGCGGGGCACTCGGTGGTAGCGCGGGCGAGGGTCCCATGGGAGGCTGCGGCGGCGCCGTCGGCGGGGGCGGTGGCGAGGGCGGGTGGAAGGGCGAGGGCGGGTGGAAGGGCGAGGGCGGTTGGAAGGGCGAGGGCGGGAGCGACGGCGGCTGGAAGGGCGAGGGCGGGTGGAAGGGCGGGGGCGGAGGCTCGGGCGGGAGCGACGGCGGGACGTCAGAGAGAAGGAACAGCATGGTTCTTTGATCAGCAGCCAAGACGCCACAACCACACTCACACAGCACACACTCCTTTAACCATTGTCAGTCGCGTTCAAACGTTATCCCCCCACGCCCGCGCGATCAGAAGGGCGTCTGAATCTTCTTCATCCAGTCCGAGGAATCCAGGTCGTCAGCCTCGTCCATCTCGGCGTCGCTGTCGTCCTCACGGTCCTGATTCTCGTTGGCCTCGCTCCCGGTGTCACCCTCACGCCGCGCGTCTCCCTGTTTCCGGCGCGCGCGCTCCCACTCCTGCACGCGTGCCGACCCGGCTGAGAGCATCCATTCGGATGGACGCTTGAGGTCATAGAGCGGAAGTGGTGGCTCCTTCTCAAGAAAGGATGCGCTCGCACCCACCTTCGCCGCCTTCTCCTTGCGTTCGCACCATCCTGCGTGCTCGGCCGCGCGCACGCTGTTGATGCGTTCACGAAGGTTGAGGCTCTGGTCCAGAACGGCATCGATCTTCTCCTTTTCGTTTTCGTTCAAGAGCCCGTTCTTGCGCATCGTGTGAAGCGTAAACTTCACCCACGTGGAGCGAGCGAAAAGGTTGCCATCGACGCTCTGGCACTGCTTCTGCGCGCTCTTGCCGGTTTGCTCAGACGGAGCGTCGAGACCGTTCTCCATTCTCGCCGCCGCCTCCTTGGCCATGCGCGAGAGATCCTGCTCCTTTTCAGACTTCTGTTGCTTCTCACGAGTACGGGTCTCTCGGTCGAGGTAGCGGACGTTGTAACTCTCATCCAGCGGAATGCGAATACACAGCGGCACCAGCACGTCTTCCTGCTTGGGGCACGGGAACCGCGTGACGATCTGAGGCAGCGTCAACATCACATCGTCGACTCCCATGCCGGGAAAGGCATCCTTGTGAGAGTTCACCATGGATTCGACGTAGGCTCTGCAGTCGTTATGCAGACACTCCGCGGTCTTGATTGCAAAGTAGATCTGGTGCATGTCCCACTGCCCGAACGCACTCTTCAAATCCTCCGCCTTTTCGGCGTCGGACAGAACCTTCTCGCGCGCGGTCTCCGCGGCGGGCGGGTTGCGCCCCACGGTGTCCTCCGCCTCGGATGGATGTCCACTGCCGAGAGAGGTCTTCGGCACACCCTCGCCTTTGTAGAGGTCCTCATCACGCTCACAATCGCTGTCATCCTCGTTTCCCTGTGTCTGTTCGTCTTTCTGAATAGCAATCTCATCAAAATGACCCTCGGCGCGCTGCTGGTCGGCGAGCGGAGGTGGCGGAGGTGCTGTTCCCTGGAGGACAGGAACAGGCGCGCCAGTCGCGATCCCGCCATCCACCGGTACGCCCTCCGCGACCGCCGCCGCTGCTGGCGGGGGTACGACGGGCTGCTGCGACTGTGTCGGTGGCTGCGGCGGCGGTTGCGGCGGCGGTTGCGGCGGTGGCTGCGTCGCTGGCTGCGGCTGCTCTCCCGCACCTTCCTCGCCGCCCTCGTCCGGCTGTCTGTGCAGGTCGCGGGCGCGCTTCCGCCCCCGACCCGCAGCTCGCTCGCGCTCTGGCCAGCCCTGCGCAAGCTCGGCGCGCTTCCGCGAGGCGACGTTGGCCCGGAGCTCGTCGCACTGAAACGTTGGCGGCACGTCGACGTAGGTGCCACCCGAGATACCGGGGTAGGTCGAAAGCTCAAGCGCCATCTCTACCACGAGGTTCATGTGTGTCTGACCGACGTAGGAAGACCACTGGATGCCGTAGCAGTCGTCGCTCTCGCGTATTGGCACGCCCAGATCGAAGCCCGTGTGTGGCGGAAGCGCCGGAAGGCTGTCCGTCTTCCCGATGAATCGCATGCGGTCTCCGGCGATCGACTTTCCGAAGAGGTCGTTTCTGATCTCGTCCGGGGGCCTCTCGGGATGGCGGAAGGACGGCTCAAGCCAAAGCTTCTCGTCGTCGCCCACTCGCTGGCACTGGTTGGCAAGATGCACCTTGGTAGGAACGCGCGTCTTCAAGACCGTACGACCGCTGCTCTTGAGCCAGGTGCGCGGCCCGCGAGCCGTGGCGGTGGCGATGTCACGACGCGGAATCAGCCTCTGATTGGACTGCTTGGTCTCGGCGATCATGAAGAGAATGTCACGCAGAGCCGTGAGAGTGATGGAACCACCGTCGCGATCGAGAAGGTTGTACGTGCCGATGCGCGTGTTGCGTACCGACTTGAGTAGGACGTTTGCGGCGTGCAGCCACACTGTACCCTTGCGGTTCTTGTCGCCACCGCCCGTCTCCTCCTTCCTCTCCGATGTGATGAAACCCTCAAGGATCTTCCACTCGAAGATGAACGTCGCCGGGTTGCCGGTCCGTTTCGCCTCATCGTTGTCGCGTGACGTCTCCACGTACCGCCATCCAATTGGATGGATACCGAGAGACGAGTAGGAAGCCGAGAATTCGCTTGAGGCCTTTCCCGTGAGTATGTCGCGCATGAAATCGACGCGGTACCCCGCATTGAGTGCGTCCTGGATCGAAGGAAGAAAGTGGCGGGCCATACGATCCACTGGTACGAGCTTTCCACGACTGTTGCAGTGAATGCGCACGTGACCTCCATCGGACCGCTCCCTCTTGTCCGTCAGCGTCGCCGCTGCGATCTCCAGTATGTCGACGGCCTTGGTGTCGTCGACTGGTCCTGCCCTCTTGTCCTGAAGCCGCCTCGCCATCTCGCAGCGCACCTCGCGCCGTTCCGAGAGCTCCTGCGCGGTGCTCCTCGCACGCTCGATTGTCATACCACCGTCCATCATGCTCCTGATCTGCACGAGCGTGCCCCGTCCGCCCTGTCTGCCGTCGTAGGCCCGGGGCGCAGTGTCGTCCTTGTCAGCATCCTCCACCGACAGATCGTTGAGAATGCGCCGCTGCTTGGTCGGCGGTTGCCCGGTCGCGGCAGGGCGTCCAACGCCATCTGCAGCATCGGGGTCTCCGTTGACCATGTCCTCGGGAGGCTCTGGTCCGTCGGGCTCCTCTCCTGCAAACTGCGAAGTGTAGCTGGGGCCTGCCGCAGCCGACGTAGCTGGCGCGGGCGCGGGCGCCGGCGCCGGAGCAGGCGCAGGCGCGGCCTCGGGCGCCCGCGGCGAGTCCTGCGGCGAGGGCTGCGGCGACGGTACAGCAGCGACTGCCGCGTCCTCGGTATTCCTTCGCTCCCTCGCCTCCGTCTCGGGGTCCATTCGTTCGGGGGCGTCAATTGTGCAAAAGTCAGGCTGCTCGCCGTGCTGCATGGCCATCTGTGTCATGACGTTGAAGACGTGGGAGGTGGTAGGCGGATGTATGCTCAGCATGGTGACCCATGCCGTGTGTATCACGTGGAAGTCAAGGCACCGCTGCACGTTCATGGCGCAGTCGACCAGCTGGTCGATCTGGAACGGATTGAGCTCGCCGTTCTCGTTGGGTCGCATATCTTCGAATCTCACAGCAGAGTCCTCTAGAAAGAACTTCTCGACGACGGCCGACTCGACGGCCAGCTGCTTGAAGAGCATCTTGCGCTTCTTCATCAGTCGCTGTGAGATCCTCGGAATCTGGTACTGTTCCCAGAGCATGTCGTCCCAGCGCATGCAGAGCGAGTGCGCGTAGCTGAGGTCGGGCCGCAGCGACGGTATCTCCTGCATCACCACGAGTACGTAGAAGACGAGGTTGGATACGACGCGGAAGCGCATCACGTTGGCGTACACTCCCCTGTCCTTCTCCATGATCTCATGAAGGTTCATGTCATCGACGCGCTCCTTGATCGCTCTGCAGATCTTCGCGTACGAACGGTCGCTGAGAGCCGCACGAGAGTCGTTGGGGGTGACGTTGGTAGGAACGCCGAGAGGACCAAAGTTGCTTCCAATGAGCCAGTTGTTCTTGATGATGGTGATGAACATGATGGTGATGAACAGACCTGTGGCCTCGTCCTTGTGGGTCCGCGGCCGGCGCTTGATTCGGTCGGTGGACTGTTCCTTGAGGCTCTCAATGGACTCGCCGTCGGCGCGGCCAAACTCGGACGGCATCTCGTCGAAACGCGCGACGCGTCCGCACACGGACGTCCATCCTCCGTTCTCGGCCTCCAGCTTGCTTCCCGACCCAGAGGCCATGTACCAGCCCGCGGTGTTCAGCTTCTCCATGATCTCGATGCGCTTAGACTTCCCAGAACCCATGATACCCAGAAGCAGCATGAAGAACCCCATCTCCTGAGCTGGCTCGTAGGAGTGGTGATGAAGATCGAACATGACGTCGACGTCCCGTCCACCCAGACCGACGTCCTTGCTCAGAAGCGTCATGAGGAACCAGCGGTAGTGCCCCCAGACACTGACGTCGTAGAGCTGGTAGGGACGACGCATCCCCACCGCGATGCCTGCCGTCCCCATGTGCATCGCCGAACGATCCGAGTCGACGAGTGACTTCTTCTGAGTCTCGTAGATCAGCCGAGCGACGCGCTGGTGCGTGTCGTTACGGCCTTCGTACATGATCGAGTAGTACCCAGGCGGAATCATCGTGCTCAGCTTGCGCGAGGCCAGCGCCGCCTCGAACTTTCGAAAGCACCGAAGCACACCCGATCGCACGCACTCGACGTGGGTCGTCGTGATCACCTCCGCAAGCCGTATGCGCTCGAGGTTGGTCTTCTCCTCGAGCTCAAGGTGCTTCTGCTTACGCGCGTCAAGCTCCTCGGCGGAAATACGGGGCTCGTCCTGCTGGAGCAGTCTCCTTGACGCATTCACCTTCTTCTTCCCCTTTGCGGCTTCCTCCGCTGCATCCCTCGACTTTGACTGCTTCCATCGCTTGATGAGTTCAAAGATGACGTTCTGCTCCTTGGAAATGTCCACAAAGATCTGCGCGGGCTCATAGACACGACCGGTAGTCTGGCCGCTTTTCGGATCGACGGAGCGGCGTCCGTAGAACCGAAGGTCGCGAAGTCGCTGCTTCTCGGTGTCGCTGAGGTTGAGGGTGTCGCTCGCGAGGAGATCCTGGCTGAGCACGCTCTGCGTGATGCGCGTGTCGTCGACCCTGCCGGTGATGTGGTTGCGAAACGCGGTCTGTGCCGCAGCCATGTTGTCACCAAAGTGACCCGACTCGGTCTTCTTCACACTTTCCACGAGCAGCGCGTCGTGGTCAGCCTCCAGGTCAAAATACATCTTCGCCAGAGGCTTCTCCGTCGCATCGGTATTGTGAAACTTGCGGGGGAGCGGAAGCTTGAGGAGGTTGAGCGCGTTTGGGTCCGTGCAGATGAAGATGTTGCCGTGGTCAAGGTCCCAGTCGGAAAACTTGAGCTCGCCGTACTTGTTGGTCAGGTAGCGGGGATCGGCCTGCTCCGGTATCAGAGGCAGAGGCTTGCCGTTGACGTCGTACCACCCCGCCGTGAACGGACCAATGCCAACGTCTCCCCCCTTTGCCTCCTTCAGAAGCCGTGCCCTGCGCTCCTCGTCCGATTCCTTTGGCTGGTTGCTGCTGCCGGCCTCGCCCTCCCGGCCCTCGCCCTCCTGGCCCTCGCCGCCCTCACCGAGATCGTCCTCTGCCTCCGAGTCGCTCTCGACGTACGAATCATTCTCGGGAGGAATGAAGCGCTTGGCGTTGAGCGCCACGGAGGGGCCGAGTGGATGCTCCCCGCCGCGCGTCAGGTCCTTTCTGAAGGCCGACGCGTTCGCTCCCGGTGTCACATCGTGCTGCATGTTCTGGAAGTATCGACGCTCGCCCTTGCCCTCACCGCCGTGGTCCATCCCCACCGCCATGTAGCAGCGCTCGACGTCCGTGACGCTCTTGAGACCCAGGTACAGCGTCTGGGCCGTCGTCTCCATGTTGGCATCGTTGGTGTGCGCACGACGGTTGGCAGCTGCCTTGCTCAGCTTTTCCGAACGTTTCTCCTCGCTTGTGCCCGTGATGGTACCCTGCCGGTAGACCTTGAAGTTTTCAGAGATCACGCGCCCAGCCATCTCGTCGTCGCTGTGACCCTTGTCGTAGACAAACTTCATGCATTGCAACCCAATGAACACCGAGTCGTTTGGAGGAGGAAGTGTACGCACCTGCACTACCCATGTGAACTGCATGCACTCCTGAGTCCGGCTGCCTTCCTCGCCGTCGTCCAGTGAAGGTCGGTACGGGTAGCGCTCGTTCTGGTACTCGCGTCTCTTCTTCTCCTGCGACGCCTCAGACGCCGAGGTGCTCTCCGCCTGCATCTCCTGAAGGTTACAGTCGTTGGGAGAGCACACGTAGCCGTTTGCGGTTCCCGCCGTAAGAAGCCCGAGGAGACTGTACGTCGCCACCGTGCGCGCCTGAGCCTCCGGATCCGACTGAACACGCCCCTCGCCCAGACACGAAGGGTCCTCGTCCAGCATGAAGGCAGGGAGCGGCACGGTTAGTATTCGCGCCGGTGCCGGCGCAACACCCTTCTGAAGCATCGCGCGAGTGACTCGCGTCCAGCATCCCGAGAATCCACACGAGAAGATGGCTGGTCTGGTCTTGATCTTCTCTCCCCACATGGAGTTGTCCCAGCCTGGCATCCGCTTGCTCACTCCCAGATTGATGTTGTCTCGGTCGCTCTGGCGGTCCTCGTCGTCGTCGTCCTGCCATTCGCTGCCCGCGCGCGAGCGGCCCGTCCTCCGGGAAGCGTCGCGTTTCCGCTCATCGTCCTCCTCTCCCGACACCGACTCGAAGCCGTCGAAGCCTCCGGCATCGGCCTCACCGTTCACGAAACCAGCTCCGGTCTCGCCCTCCAAGCCATCCGCCAAAGATGGCGGTGGGCTGGGTCCGCCGGTATCGGTCTGCTCATCTTCGCTTCCAAGATCGCCGCCGAAGTCCTCGACCTCGTCCTCCGTGTCGGGCATCCGCGATCGTCTTCGAGGACCCTTCACCAGACACAACAAGGCGCGCGGACCCTTAGCGCGACGCTCGACCGGATACAGTACAGGAGTCGCAAGCGAGACGCGCAGTCTGGCCAGGCTCCCACGGACCACTCCATTCTTGATAGACGTCATAATGGTCTCTAGGCCATGTTCCTTTGTGAGAAAGGACCATGGAGACGGTACCCAAACTCTCTTCGCTCCTCGACAGACGGTCGGAGCCAACGGCCGGCGATCCCAGTCGTGGTCTCGACGAGGCTGGTCGGACCGTCGAGCAGGAGGTTCGCGACACTCCGGACCTGTTGGAGCTCATCATGGAACACGCGAGGCGCGCCGGCGCGGGCGCGATGACCATCAAGGTGGAAGAGGTCTGTACAAGGTCGGTTGTGAAGCGCGCGATTCCAAATCTTACGTTCGCGTCGTCGGAAAAGTTGAGAGCGCTCGCCGGAGGAGTGCTTTCAGTGGACTGCGGGATCCACATGACGATCGGAGTGCCGGTCTACATACCAGGCGCCATGGACGTCCATGGCCGCAGGGTCAACCCGATGATCATGCTCGTCTCGAGGGCAGGGCGACAGTTTCTCGACACGAGCACGAGCGTCCACGACGCGTACGAGAAATCGAGGTCGGGGTTCGCCAGTGAAATACAGAAGGCCATCACCGAGTGGTTGAGGCGTGAGGGCAACGACATGATTTACAATCGGCTCCATGGGAGTTTCCACCCCAGCAGCGCCTTTCTCGAAGAGATCATGGAGGACATCCTTTCTCAGCATGAGCGCATGGTCGTGAATGTCGATGTTGGAAAGGTCGTCTATTCCCAAGGAACCGAGGGCGGAACATGGCAGATGAAAGTGAGATTCTTCGGTCCAATGGTCATGTTCATGCAGTCTGTCTTGCAGTCGCAAGGCAGCGACATCGTGACCAACCTGGCGATCAAAGTCTTGAAAAAGTTCAACGACGTCGTGCGCGCTCTCACGGGGGTCAAGACCAGTCTACGCAACCCAGTGTACTACCCCCTGAAGCTCAATCAGCGGCCGGGAAACCCCGTGCTCGGCGAGCTCCCGCATCCCAGCTTCTTCCTTACCTACCGGTGCGAGACCGAGCCGTGGGCCGTCGACGCCACCCACCGCGCCGCGCAGCTCCAGCAGCCGTAGCTGCCGGCAATGAACTGGAACGCGAATCCGAACGCAAGTTGAAGTTCCCGCGCACACGCCACAAGCCTAGGAATGTACAATCCCCGCGCCCACGTTCTCCCCGCTCATCTGCCCGTACCGCTCCGCCTGCGCTCCGCCTGCGCTCCGCCTGCGCTCCGCACCGATGACGTGGCACTCGCTCAAAAGGCGAGCGCCGCGCACTGGCGCAG
>MDTG01111322.1_pt1 | contig 11768 bp, 7 predicted proteins | sample 811421 | NCBI WGS metagenome assembly MDTG01 (sample SAMN05326645, study PRJNA326480) | marine metagenome | isolation source: seawater | place: Pacific Ocean: South East | collected 2011 | reverse complement strand
TTGGTTCAAAAGGATCACTATTCCAATGACTTAATTCACCGGGTGGTACAACATCAATATGCCCAGTCAGCATGAGTGAACGCCCTTTTCCTGTACCTTTTAAGATTCCACCTAAATTGGGTCTTCCATCAAAAGTTCTTCCAGGATTAGCGCCAGGTCTATTGCGATACTTTTCCAATAATTGTGGACCATCGGGCTCCCATAGATCTGTGGTCATACCTAGAGATTCTAAACGCTCTTTAAGAAACTCCTGACACTCTCTTTCCCCTGGACCAGCCTCTTCAGGATTTATCTTTGTAATGGATTGAAACTCAATCATGTCACATAAAGTTTTAATAATATGTTCAGAACTCTCATCCACCCATTTAGAAATCGTTTGTTCGATTGTCATTATGCTGCTTTCCTTTTAAAAAAATTTCTTCATCATATTTTTTATATCTTCTTACTTTAATTAACTATTTATACAAGATTTATAATATTGGACCATTTAAGTAACCACAATAATTTTCCAAATAAAAACTAGCTTGCATCAAAAATGTGCAACTCAATGCTCTGTCTGCACCTTTTTGAGTAATTTGGCTTGTATTTTTAAAAAAAAATGTGTTATAGTTTCTTATGAAACTAATTTGTGACATTAAGATTACCTTTTAGAAATGACTAAATTGTTGTGGCACTTGAATTATCACAACGTAAATGAAGGTGACTCACTAAAACTATTGTACTTAAATGCATATTTTCGTCGCAATAAGAAAGGTCACAAAATTCATTAGTAATTGAAAATTATATCTTTAAAAAACTTTGCGGGGCTGTTTAGATCTATAAACAGCTTATTGGATAATTGCACATGGCACGAAATTATGAGCTGTAACAAAAATACTACGGGACTTTACGATCCTGAAATAGAGCACAGTGCCTGCGGTGTCGGGTTTATTACCCGCAAAGATGGTACGCAAACTCACGATCTATTAAAATTGGGTCATCAAGCACTATGTGCTGTGCCCCATCGCGGTGGAATGTCATCCGAGGGTGTAGGTGATGGTGCAGGAATTTCTGTTGATCTTTCCGCATATTTTTTTTCAAAAGTCACAAAAAAAAGACTTAGTCCGGGTCAATTTGGTGTTGGCAATTTCTTTCTACCTATCGACACAAATTACCATGCAGCTGCAGCTGATCTTATAGAAGAAGAAATTAAAATGGCAGGTTTTAAAACCATTAAGGTACGAGATCTACCTGTGGATAAATCTCAAATCTGTGAGAAAGCAATTGATAAACAGTTATTAATACGTCAGTGGGTTTTTGTTCCAAAGTCCAAAATTGACATCCAAAATTTTGAAATAAAAATTCATCAAATCTTACTACAAATCGAGAAATTTGCCTTTTCTGATCCAAGATTAGAAGGCTTGTATCCAGTTTCGCTTTCATCTAGGCTTCAAGTTTTTAAAGGAAGGTTAAAGTCATCGGAATTAGTCCCTTATTTCACTGACCTGCAAAATGCAGATCATCGAATTCACACCCTCTACTTTCACACTAGATTCTCTACAAATACTGACCCACACCCAACTATGGCACAACCATTTCGATTGATGGCCCATAATGGCGAGCTCAATACCGATAAGAAAAACCGTCTTTCTGAGGCTGCTATCGCTCTTGCTCGCAACAATTCCATCATTCGCCCAAAAGGACAATCTGATTCTTGCCGGCTGGATCAAACATTAACTTCCCGAGTTTATGAGGAAGGATTACAACTTGTCGAGGCAGTTGTATCAATGATGCCGCCAGCATGGGAAAATAAAAGTGACATAAATACTAAAGTGAAATCCATGCTCGAATACTTTTCTCTGTTTGAAGAGAAAAATGATGGACCTGCAGCCTTAATTTTTGGCGATGGCTCGGTTGTCGGTGCACGTCTAGATCGTCTTGGACTTCGACCTCTTCGAACTGTTGAAACTCATGATTATCTTGCAGTTATGTCCGAGGCAGGACAAATTAACTTTAAAACTGAAGATATAATCAGTCGCGGTCGAGTCGAAGCTGGTGGCATGATTTACTATGACCATACTGAAAAAAGAATTTACCGTACCGAAGAAGCATTGTTAAATCTTGCTGAGAAAAAAGATTATAGCAAGATGGTAGAAAAATTATCGGTCAGAATCGAAGATTTGCATGAAACAAATGAAGATCCTGCAAAAGCAGCGTCCTATTATTCTGGAGACCTTCCTTTGGCTAGTCGTTATGTCGGTTACACACATAATCAAGAAAGCTTTAAATTCTTAATGGATCCCATGCTGCAGTTTGGTGTAGAAAAAGTATCTGCTATGGGTTACGGCAATGCAATCAATGTCTTATCTGATGCTGAAGGAGGTATTGCAAAATACTTCAGCCAAAGATTCGCTCAAGTTACTAACCCTCCGCTCGACTCAATCCGTGAAAGCGATGGAATGACCTTACGTGTGGCGCTTGGAGAAAAGCCTTTTGCAGGCATATCGCGCTCCCGACAATTACTAATAAATTCCCCGATTTTGAAAATGTCTGAAATGCTCAAAATAAGAGAACAAAAAGCTTCTCCAGTAAAGACTTTTGATATTTTGTTTGAGCCTGTCTTAGGGGGTGGCATAGCTAACGAAGACGCTATGACTAAGGCTATAGAAAAGATTGCAAATGAGGTAGCTTCTTTTGCCAAGAGTAAGGGAGGTATTGTGATCATTTCAGATCGTAGCATTTCTAAAAATCGAGCTGCTATTCCTCTTATAATTGCAATTTCTGCAATTAACCAAAAGTTAATTGAAGAAGGTGTCCGTCTTCAAATTTCAATTGTAGTTGAAAGTGGTCAGATTGCATCTTCACATCATATAGCCTGTGCTCTCGGTTTCGGTGCATCAGCCGTCTACCCCCTCTCTGTAAGATTAAGGGCTGAAGAAATTTTTGGATTCGATAACGCTTCATCAGCGCTGCAAAAATTTGTGAAAGCAGCTGAGAAATCATTACTAAAGACGATGGGAAAGGTCGGTTTATGCACTGTTGAAAGTTACATAGGTGGTGAATTTTTTGAGCCCAATTTTCTTGATACTGGTGACGAGGTACTTGCAAAATATTTCCCAAATATGAAAACGCCAGTTGGTGGTGTGGGCTTTTCGTGTATCGCTCAATCTGCACTTGAATGGCATAAATTTGCAAACAAAATAAAGAATCCTGACGAAATTCCAATTCTTGGACTTTTTAAAGAACGTACTGAAGGAGCGGGTCATTCATATGGTATGGCCGCTGTACGTGGTTTTGTTGATATGACAGAAGAAGACATAAGTTTTAATGCTGGTAATGATTTGGATCATATTGATGGAGAGTTTGATCCTTTCAGACTGATGACGCTTCGTCAGATGAACGATGCATTTGAAATGTCAGACGATAGTTATGTAAACACTAGTTACGACAAACTCACTCCTCAAGTTATTGATAATTTTTCTATTACTCCTGGATTTAGGGCTTTCTCTTCCAGTCTCGCTCAAGAGCGTCTAAAACGGCCTGCAGCCCTTCGAGACATTCTGGCTTTCCCAGCTGATATAACAGGTCTCAACAGCCCTGAAGATATTAAATGCGAGATGATGTTATTTAACCGCGCTGGTAATAATAATTTTGTTATTCGAGGCCTTGATTCAGAAGAAATCGGACCGGGTAAAATTAAGCTTAAACTCACCGCGTCAGACTCCAACAATAAGGAAAGACTGCTTGCTTTGGGTAAGGCGTTAGAAGACTGTTTTGAGGGTGATATATCGCATATCAAGGTGGCCAATGATTATTTGATAATGACTGTTGAAAATACTGCTTATGATTATCTTTCGCGTTTAAAGCCAGCCCCAGAAGCCATTCCCCTTGCAGATGTGCAACCCGCGTCTGAGATAACTTGTCGCATTACCTCAGGTGCAATGTCCCATGGAGCTCTTGTCGCCTCTGCTCATGAAGCAGTTGCGCATGGCACCAACATGGTGGGGGCTATGTCAAACTCAGGTGAAGGTGGAGAGCACATGAGCCGTTACGGAACACTGAGAGCTAGTCGAATTAAACAATTTGCTTCTGCACGCTTTGGAGTTTGGGCGGGCTATTTGGCTGATCCAAAACTCGAGGAAATTGAAATTAAAATTGGGCAAGGCGCGAAACCCGGAGAAGGTGGACAGCTTCCGGCTCAAAAGGTAACAGTTGAAATCGCAGCAGCACGTTGCGGGACGCCCGGTGTAGAGCTGGTATCCCCTCCACCACATCATGACACTTACTCAATTGAGGATCTTGGACAACTAATCCATGATGCCAAAGCTGCCAGGGTAAGAGTAATAGTTAAGTTAGTAAGTTCAGAAGGTATTGGAACAATTGCAGTTGGAGTCGCAAAGGCAGGTGCAGATGTAATTAATATTGCAGGCAACACTGGAGGAACAGCAGCAGCAGCGGTTACATCTTTAAAATATACAGGTAGAGCAGCAGAGATTGGAATTGCCGAAGTTCACCATGCGCTTTGCATAAATGGGATCAGGGAAAAAGTAATTTTACGTGGATCTGGAGCCATGCAGACAGGCTCAGACGTTGTAAAGGCCTGTTTACTCGGTGCAGATAGTTTTGAGTTTGGTACAACAGCTCTCATGATGTTGAAATGCGTGATGGCAAAGAATTGTAATATAAAATGTCCAGCTGGGTTGACGACAAATGCAGAGACTTTTAATGGAGACCCCAGAGCTCTCGGTCAATACCTTCTGAATATCTGTCATGAGGTTCGTGAAATTTTAGCCTCGTTAGGATTCCGCAGCCTTGATGAAGCTCGAGGCAGATCAGATTTGCTTCACTTGCTCGATCATCCCTCAACTATTGGAAAATTAAATCTTCGAATGATGCTTGCTCAGGTTCCAGAGAAACGCGTTACAACGCCTAAATATATTGAAAGAGATTACTCAGTTGATGATGAACTTCTAAATGATGTTAAAGAATTTTTATTGAACGGCAAGCAACAATCGCTAACCTTGCGCCCACTTAAAAGTTTGAATAATTGTAATAAATCAGTGGGCGGTCAGTTATCTATAGATGTCGAAAGATTACTTAATTACGATATTAAGGATCAACATACAATTGGACTGACTGACTCAAGGGGTCGAAAATTTCTTGACCGGGGTAGCATCAGGGTTATCACTAATGGATCTGCAGGCCAAAGTTTCGCTGCTTTCTGCAATGATGGCATTATATTTGAACACACAGGTACTTGTAATGATGGCGTAGGTAAATCTGCTTGCGGTGGAGAAGTGGTTATAAAATCGCCCAAAGGTGGGGGTTCATCTTATGGCGAGAATGTTTTGGTTGGTAATTTCGCCCTTTTTGGTGCTACCGGTGGCCGTCTTTTCATCGAGGGTCAGGCAGGGGACAGATTTGCGGTTCGTAATTCTGGAGCGGTTGCCGTCGTAGAAGGTGTTGGAGAATTCTGCGGCGAGTATATGACAAATGGAACAATTATGAATATTGGTGGTTTTTCCAAAGGCCTTGGAAACGGAATGTCAGGTGGCTTTATCTACCAGTACGATCCTGAAGATAAGTTAAAAAGTTCCATTAGCCAAGATTCTGTCCTTTTGACAAGTTTAGGCACTTCTGGAGAAGGCCGTGAGATACATAGTGAAGCAGTTCGGCAGCTATTAAATTGGCATTTGGCAGCAACTGGCTCAAAACTAGCTGAAAAAATGTTGAATAACTTTGACTACACATTATCAAAAATGTTTTGGGTTATGCCCAAAGCGCTTCTTCAGTATCAAGATGCCGATGCAATTTTGGCAACGAAATCGCGTAAAGAATTGATTGAAGAACTCTCCATCGCGCTAGCTAAACATCAGATTGAAGAATTGAAAAAAGCATGGAAGAGTGAACTAGCTATCAGCGGAGGTGAGACGCCGAAAATTAGTCAATCTCAATCAGCTGAAATGTTCAAGCTTGTAAATTCCTACACAGTTCTTGAAATGGCTCAAAATATTGTTGAAAAAAAATTTTCTGGCTATAAAAAGAAAGAATTGGTGGATCGTTTGGTCCGAAACTTAGTAATCTCTGAGAACTTTGCTCTCATGTCGGCACTTTCAAAGCATGCAAAAAGTGCCCTTCAGAATTACGATGATATAGGAATAGCAGCTTTAATCGCTAATAAACGACTAACAGACTTTAAGCAGGCTTTGGCTTTAAGAAATGTGAATAATATGGACAGCTTGGGTACTTACTCGTGGATTATTTTTCAAAGTGAAAAAAATAGAAATGTTCTTGGAGAGATTCCGAGTTTTGATGAATTGTTCGCTTCAGTCGCTGTGACCGACTTAATAGATCGAATACCAAAGGAGGATTTTAATCAAAATGCGTCACATTCCTAAAGATGCGCCTTTTAGCAAAGAGCAGAGATCTTGGTTGGATGGCTTCCTTACTGGGCTCAATTCTCAGAGATTCTTGGCTGGAACCGAAGGTAATGCCAAATCACCGTTAGCAGTTTCTACGATGAATATACTTTACGGTACACAAACTGGCAACACTGAGGAGCTTGCTAATGATGCGGCTCTAATTGCGACTGATCGCGGATTTAAACCAAAAATTCAAGAGTTGGACTCAATTGACATTGATGCGCTAGCATCTATGGAACAAGCATTAATAGTTGTCTCCACTTATGGTGAAGGAGAAATGCCAGATAATGCAAACATTTTTTGGGAGTCATTGAGCGCTTCAACTGCACCTCGATTAGATAAATTGAATTATGCAGTCTTAGCTCTAGGCGACACAAGCTATGAAGACTTTTGTCAAGCAGGCAAAGATATTGATATGAGATTGGAACAATTAGGTGCCTCAAGAATAGCTGAGCGCATTGACTGTGACGTTGATTACGAGGATGTTGCGGCTGAATGGTTGGATAAAGCAATCCCCTTGCCAGATAATAAAGTTGAAAGTGATTGCATTGTTGATAATAAAAGAGATAATTCTGGAAAATCAAAAATTTCAGAAGTTAAATGGAACCGCAAAAATCCATATTCATCGGTGCTCATTGAAAACCGATTACTATCTCAGCAAGGATCAGCAAAAGAAATCAGACACATAGTATTTGATATTGCTAAAAGTGGCATTAAGTATGAAGCCGGTGACGCTCTTGGAGTTATGCCATCAAACTCACCAGATCTTGTTAAGAAACTTTTGAACAGAATTGAAGCAGCAGCCGAAAAAGAAGTGGAAGGTCATGACCAATCACTTCAGTATTTGCTTACTAATCAATTTGAAATTTCCTCGCCATCGCGTGAATTCATTCATAAATTGGCGGCTAAAATAGATTGTGAAGAACTTAGTCAAGCGATAATCGAAAAAAAGAATCTTGAGGATTTTTTATGGGGTAAGGATATTTTGGATCTTCTTTCGCTTGATCCAAATTTCAAAATTGAGGTTGGGGAATTTTTGAGTTGGCTGAAGCCGCTTCAGCACCGAGCTTATTCTATCTCATCAAGTCCAAAACTTTTCCCAAATGAGATTCATTTAACTGTATCAGCTGTTCGCTGGGATTATAATCAGCGCCTTCACAAAGGAGTGGCATCAACTTTCCTAGCTGATCTTTTAAGCTCAGGGGACTCTGCTGGCATTTTTCTTTCTACAAACAAAAACTTTCGACCACCAGCTGATCCGACTGTACCCATGATTATGGTTGGGCCAGGTACCGGGGTAGCTCCGTTTCGAGCATTCCTTCAAGAGCGCCAAGCAACAGGTGCATCTGGAAAAAATTGGTTATTTTTTGGTGATCAACACAAAAAATACGATTTCTTATATAAAGATGAACTGACAGATATGCAAAATTCAGGATTGCTAGATAGATTGGATGTTGCCTTTTCAAGAGACCAAGCTAATAAAATCTATGTTCAAAATAAAATGATGGATGAAGGTAAAGCGATCTATGATTACATGGAAAACGGTGGTCACTTCTATGTTTGCGGTGATGCTAGTAAGATGGCAAAAGATGTCGACCAAGCTTTGCATGAGGTAGTAGGTCTACATGGCGGTTTATCTAATGATAAGGCAATCGATTATGTAAAAAACCTTAAACGAGAGAAACGTTACCTTAGGGACGTTTATTGATCTTTCTAAGTTTTTATTGGATCAACACTCATTATAATTTTATAAATAAAACAGACTAATTTTAATCTGCTTCAAGAGTGGCTAATGTATCTATGATTTCGATATATTTTTCATAAAATTCCTTTGATTCTCCTTCTTTAAATTTTCAAATATTTTTGCTTGCAAAAATTATAGAAGAATGAGAAATAAAAGTTTCCGATATACCGATAGATCCTGATATTATTAAATTCCATCATGGATTTATATGTAACTAGAATGAAAAAAATAGTTTTATCACTCCTGCCCCTTTATATCTTTTCTACTTTTACGCTTGCAGATGAAAATTTAGAAACTGAAGCAGTACAATTGTTACAAGCATACTTACAAGTGGATACTACCAATCCTCCTGGAAATGAATCAAGAGCTGTAAATTTTTTAGCTAAGATATTTGATGAGGAAGGTATTCAATATAATTCAGCAGAAAGCGCTCCTGGAAGAGGTAATATTTGGGCTCGAATAAAAGGGGGAAATAAGCCAGCTATAATTCTTTTACATCATTCAGATGTTGTTCCTGCTAATGAAGAATATTGGGATTTTGATCCTTTATCTGGGGAGATTGTTGACGGTTATATTCAAGGTCGAGGTGCTTTGGATATGAAAGGATTGGGTATATCTCACCTTGCAAACTTTCTTAGACTTCATAGATTAAATAAAGAATTAAACAGAGACGTTATTTTTATAGCCGCCGCAGACGAAGAGTCAGGTGGCAAATATGGAATGGGTTGGTTAATTGAGAATAGACCAGAAGCATTTGAAGGCGCTGCTTTGCTATTAAATGAAGGTGGCAGTGGATATAGATCTAAAGACGGGATTACTTTTAGTGTTGAAGTAACTCAAAAGATACCCGTCTGGTTAAGGCTTAATTCTGTAGATCAACCCGGTCACGGATCCTCCCCAAGAACAACAAGTTCTGTTTCCAGGATAGTGGAAGCACTAAATATTATTTGGAATAGTCCTTTTGACCCTAGAATAATACCTGAAGTTGAAAAAGTATTTGCTGATAGATCTGAAAGTCTAGACGAACCATTTAAAAGCAAATACAAAAATATTAAAAGCTCAATCCAAGATCCAGTATTTATGAAGGAACTTCAAGAAGTTTCACCCTCTTCTCATGCGCTTACTCGAAATACTTGTTCGTTAACTAGAATGAATGGATCGATTAAAATAAATGTAGTGCCCCCCACGGCATGGGCTGAGATAGATTGTAGGATACTGCCCGATAATAAACCTGAAGAATTCATTGCAAAAATAAAAGATCTTATAAAGCATACTGAAGTTGAAGTTGAACCTTTAATGATAGGTTTTCCAGGCTCATCGCCTATTGATTCAGAACTTTATTTAACAATTGAGAGATTTATAAAGTCGAACTATCCTGGCTCAAAACTGTCGCCCACTGTAAGCACAGGATTTACAGATAGTCGATTTTCAAGGGGAATTGGAATAGCTAGCTATGGTTTTAATACTTATATTTATGAAGGCAATGAAAGTTCAGGAATACACGGCAATAATGAGCAAATAAATGAGAAACGATTTAGACAAAGCGTTGGCGATTTATCTCTTATATTGGATGATGTTGTTTATGATTAAATCGTATTTAAGTTTTACATCGTCTGGCAAGACGCTAAATCAATTCTGAGACTCCACCATCACAAAATATTCAAGTTGAAATAATTGATTTTCAGAGGGTTTAAAAAATATTTTTAAATTTGGTAGATTCAACATCTTTAAATAATTACGGCGAGAGTGAAAAAAATGAATAAAAGTATCTTCTCAATGAGCACGCTATCTAAGTATGGTGATTTTTTTCAAATTATTGGTGTGATAGGTATAATTTCTTCGTTAATTTTTGTAGGTCTGGAATTAAGACAAACCCAAAAAATAGCTATTGCTGGACAGCAGCAAGCAAGAACCATCCTAAGGACAAATCAAATTCTATCAACTTATGATTTTAGCCCAGAAGAAATAGGAATCGAAAACATTCCTTGGGGTCAACAATCTGATCTTCAAAGATATATTAGAGAGCAAAGACAACAATACTATTGGACTGTACTTGAGAATAACTTCTATCAATATTCACAAGGAATGATGGATGAGATGATATGGAATAAGGAAAAACAATACATAGAAATGCAATGGAATCATTGTCATTTACGTTATATCTATGAAGGTCAGATCTTTATGGTGGCTTTTAAAAATTATATTGCCACTCTTCCTGATCTATGTGCAAATGGAAATAACTCAGATGGACTAATAGAAAAATTCAGGTAGATTATTCTTAAGCTTAAAACGATATTACTCATTTTGAAACCCTCAGCGACGAAGCTATAGCAAAGCTCGATAAAAGCCCAGAAGTTAGAAGATTCGTAACCAACAAATTAGAAAAAGACCTTGAGATAGCTCGAAAACAAGATTTACCTATCAGAAAAGATATTAGAACAGCCCTAACTATTATCAGTGATCAGGGCTTTTCTGGATTGAAAAAAGTAATGGATAAAGGTGAGGTTATCTTGCCTGGCATACTCTACTTGTATCTAGGCAAAGCCATACCTATGGCTTCATCCGAGACACAATCATCTGAGGTATAAAGTCACCATCTTCCTTGCCTTGCTTCTTCGCAAGTTTTTTGCCTTTTACTATCTCAACGGGGAACCCGTTCTTGAATGACCATCTGTCATCGCCGAACAAAGTGTATAAATCAGATCCTCTTACCTTCTTGAAATAAGCTCCATATTCTTTTCGTTTTTCAGGCACTATATCCATTTTAAAATCCTCTTATCAAATGAGATTTAAAACCACCGTAACACCCGCAAGCTGGTCAAAAATAGGTGTTTTTGCAGTTTATAATTCAACTAAGTTATTAATTTAATTAGAATTCAAAAGTTAGTCCTATACCTAGAGTAACTGGGTCAAGAGGTACTTCAAACTCTAAACTGGAAGGTAAATCATTAACTAAAGAAGAATTTTCAATGTTCGTAACTCTTGCTGTGCTTTTAAGATTAAATTTTCTTAAATCTAAATTTAATATATAACTTTCATTAAGTCTCCAATCAAAGCCTAATTGATAGACGAAATCTGCTGAAGATCCGATATCAAGAGAAGCTCCTTGAAGTGGCCCTTTAGTTTTTTCTTTAAAGAAGAAAGTATAATTATAACCTAACCCAAAATATGGTCTGAAGTTGGAAGTTGGATTTAAATAATATTGCAAAGTGACTGTTGGTGGTAAATGATTTGCCGAACCTATTTTAAGGCCCGTTCCTAGAGCTTTATCATAAATATTATGCTCAAATGGCAATCCAGCTAAAACCTCAAGTCCAATATTATTTGTAATGAGATATGAAAATGCTGCTGTGAAATTGGATCCATCATTAACTGTAGCGACGTCCCCATTATTAGAAATTGGATTAATATGCGTATAGCCTGCTCTAATAATCCAATCTCCCTTCTCTACTGCACTAACATGTGATGTGAAAAAAGTAGCTGCAGCCAAAGCAACTAAGCTAATTTTTTTTGATGTTTTCATGATTATCTCCTTTTGTAGTCAAGGAGAGAAACTCAAAGAAGGACTACCTTTTTGCAAAAAGCCACATTCTAAACCACCTTATAAGGTAACAGGTTGGTGA
>MDTG01272607.1_pt1 | contig 11769 bp, 7 predicted proteins | sample 811421 | NCBI WGS metagenome assembly MDTG01 (sample SAMN05326645, study PRJNA326480) | marine metagenome | isolation source: seawater | place: Pacific Ocean: South East | collected 2011 | reverse complement strand
TTATCAAAAGAGCAAATCGTAGTAAATAAATACGAACCTTTTGAGCTCTCAACGCAAGTTTTGATAAAAAAAGCTTTAGAATACGGAATCGATATTAAGGTTCTAGATCAGGATGAAAATATTATCGTTCTTTCAAATGAAAAAAAAACCAGAATTATCAAGCAAGCTACCATTACAGAGTTAGATGGTTACCTAAATTATCATTTAATGAAAAATAAATACGTAACCAAAAAGATCCTTACTCAAAATAAAATAAACACTCCTCAAGGTTGCGTGTTCACCCGTTTGAAACCTGCTCTTTTAGCCTACCCTTCATTTCAAAATAAGGAAGTGGTTGTAAAGCCTCTATCAACAAACTTTGGAATTGGCGTTGAATTCATCTCACCCCTTGCGCAAGGTGAGTACAAAAAAGCTGTTAATAACGCTTTTACTCACGATTCATCAATTATAGTTGAGGATTTTATACCGGGAGATGAGTATAGATTTCTTGTGGTTGACGGGTTAACAATTGCAGTTTCGAACCGCTTGCCAGCTAATATCATTGGAAATGGACGCTCCACGGTTGAAGAGCTCATTCAGAAAAAAAATAATGAACCGAATTTTTATAGAGATGAAAAGTCTAAGATTCAAATTGGCGCCAGCGAACTCGCTTTTTTAAAAACCCAAAATATCAACCTTCAAACTATTTTAGACGATCATTGTCAAGTTTTTTTGAGGAAAAACTCCAATGTCTCTACTGGGGGTGATGCTATTGATGCGACAGATTTTGTGCATAATGGGTATAAAATAATTGCTGAAAAAGCAAGTAAATGTGTCGGCGCAAAAATTTGCGGAGTTGATATTGTTATTATCAAACCCAAGCAAAAACCAAGCAGGGAAAACTACTCAATCATCGAGTTAAATTATAACCCCATTTTATCTATTCACGCAAACCCTTACATGGGTACAAAAAGGGACGTTGCATCTCCAATACTTAGGTTATTAGGGTTAATCTAATCAAAATAGGCATATCGAAAATCAATTTCTTTCAAAGGAGAAATATACACGTTTTTCAGCTTTGGATTGCTGAGATAGTGCAATTTATTGAAACATACTGGTATCACAGGCATTTCTTCCATTAAAAAGGCCTCTGCTTGTCTCAAAATCTCTCGCCTCTTTTGAGGGATTGTTTCATGGTCTGAAAGGTTTAAAAGTCTTTTATATTCTTCATGCTCCCACTGGCTCATATTTGTAAGAAAACTTTTGCACCTAAATGTATCTAGCATGTAAATCGGATCGTTTAACCATGAATTCCAGCCCATCTCCCCCATTGCGTAATCGCCTCGGGACATTCTATTAAAGTGTACAGGCCAATCCACTTGATCAATTTCAACTATAAGGCCAAGATTTTGAGCTAACTGCTGCTGTATCGCCTGGTTTATACGCTTTGTAAACAAACATGATCTCTGACTGAGCACAATAGGGCAAATTTCTTCAATTGTGGTTCCCATTTCACTTAAAGCTTCCTTTAAATGTTGTTTGGCACGTAGGATGTCTCCATCTTGAAAATACGGTTTATCAGTGACCGCTAATTTTGAATTTAAAATGCCTAATGCAGGTTTTTCACCAAGCTGGAAAATATGTTTTGCTATTAAATCTCTATTTATTGCCAAAGCAATAGCCCTTCGAAAATTTTTATTATTGAAAGGAGGCTTTTCAGTGTTCACAAAAAACCAATAAAGACCATAGGCATCAATGACTTTAAGCATACCATTAATTTTTGTGGATGCAATAATATCAACTGGCATAGGATTGAATGGGTATCCGACCCAATCAAGCTCATTCTGCTCAAAAAGTAAAAACTGAGTGTGTGTATCAGGTAGTATTTGGATATTAATTCCTGCAATGCTTATTGTCTTTTCATCCCAGTACAGCGGGTTTTTTTCAAAGCATAGTTCAGAATTTTTCTTCCACTCCTTCAAAATAAATGGACCGTTACAAACAAAATGTTGATTAATACTGTTGGGCCACTCAGGATGGTTTATGTCTACATTTTTATTAATGGGAGAGTAGGTGGAACATGCGCATAGAGACAAAAAATATGGAGCTGGATGCTCTAGCTCAACCTCGAGAGTGTCTTTGTCTAGAGCTCTGATTCCTACCTGCTCAATAGGAACATTGCCACTAAGGCATGCTTCGACGTTTTTTATTGAATAAAAAGTAAACGCCCCGTTTTTAGCATACTCAGGTGTTACTGATTTTTTCCATGCATACTCAAAGTCATAGGCCGTTACCAACTCGCCGTTTGTCCAGTGGGAATCCCTTAGATAAAACGTATATGTTTTTTGATCACTAGAGATATCCCATGCCTTGGCAACTCCAGGTACTATATCTCCTTTGCTGTCTAATCGGGTTAAGCCGTCGTATAACATATTAATCATGTGAACTGAAGGATACTCATTTGAAACCCGGGGATCTAATGATCTTACCTGAGAAATAATTGATAAATGTATGGTATTTTTTTTTGTCTGGCTTTTTTGGTTACACCCAGAAAATACAATAAAGAAAAAAAAGGTAAGTATAACAGAGTAGCGTAGTATCATGTAAAGGGATTATAAATGTACGGCGCTTTAAAAAAAATACTATTCTTTACCTGTTTTTAAAATTGTTTACTGCTATTAGGTCTTGAAATTTTTCGTGACCAAAATACTCTTAGCTTGTATATTTAAAAAAATAATTTTCAAAACATATAAATATTGTATATAGCGTTCTATTCATCATGTCAGCTCAAGCTAATAACAGCAAAAGACTTACACGATATCCATCAGGAAGCTTTAAAGAACTCCTCTTTTTAGCTTTGCCCCTTGTTTTATCTACACTTTCCGCAAATATGCTTAATATTTGTGACAGATACTTTTTATCCCTCTATTCGCAGTCGGCATGGAAAGCTGTTACAGCGGCAACAAACATAACCTATTTTCTGCAAATAGTCTTCGTTATGATTGCGCTTGTCTCCCAGGGGTTTATAGGATATTTTAAAGGGTCTAACCAGGAGAAAAAAATCGGCCCATTTGTGTGGCAAATGATCTATTTTTCTATATTTTCCATGATCATTACCTACCCACTTGGTGTTGCTGGGGAATACTATTTAAAAGGAATTGAGAGTCAACAAGGGGCCATTTTGTATCTTCGGTATCTTTCAGCAGCCAATTTCCTATTTCCGCTAGGCTCAACACTCTCTGCATTTTACCTAGGTAGAGGAAAAACGCAGCTAATTCTATGCACCAACATAGTCCTTCAAGCAATAAACGTAGGGCTCGACTACATCCTTATTTTCGGATATAAACCAATTCTAAGTCCAATGGGAATTAAGGGAGCTGCCCTTGCTACAATTGTTTCACAAGCACTGTTTTGTACTATTTTATTCATCTCTTTTGCTCAAAAAAAATACAAAATAATCTATTCGACAAACAATAAAAACTTAAACATTGATATGCTTTTTGAATGTTTAAAAGCAGGTCTACCAAGAGCTCTTGGAAGATGCACAGTTATAGGCTCATGGGTTTTGGGCTCCTATTTCCTCATTCAAAAGGGTGGCGACTATTTTCTTGTCTATTCCTTTGGAGTGACAATTTTTACTTTTACAAGTTTCTTCATGGATGGCATCAGTCAAGCCCTTGTTACACTTGCTTCGTACAATTTAGGGAAAACAAGTGAAGAGATTTTGCAAAAAAACCTAAAAAACGCCCTTTTACTCCTTTCTTTTGTGCTGCTAATTCTTTTTATTCCCCTTATTTTATTAAAAAAAACAACTATTTCTATATTTGTTAAAAGCACCCCTTCAAGTTATGCTACGCTACAACTGGAATATTGCTGCATATGGCTATGGATAAGCTCTTTTTGCAGTGGTATAAACAGAATAGGAATGAGTTTTATAACAGCTTCTAGAGATACTGTTTTCTATGCAGTTTTCGTGTTTGGGCTATGGTTTACTTTTTCTCTGCCCATTTACATAGGTGTGAATTTGTTTGCCTGCACTCCTGTTATCATATTTATCTGTGATTCTTTCAATTCACTATTTAATGGTATCATATTTATGATACGATTTTTGAAAAGTCCCTATAAAAAGATCGAACGCATAAGTGAGTATGCAGCAACGAATTGATGCGGATTTAAATTATACTTAACAAGAATGACACGAAAAATAAGAAAAACCCCACTTATGAGTGGGGCTTTATATTTATATTAAGGGTTCACAAACAATGGAAGAACACTGCAGACAAGACGGAATGAGTTTTGTAATACACTCATAACCATCTGCTCCACCATTCCAATATGTTATTGTACCGTTTTTAAAAACAGTACGCACATTGCGGTGCTTGACTTCGTTATTAACGTCTACAAAAGAAAGGAAATAATGGTTTTTGTCGAATCCATTTGATAATAAATAGGTAAAAGGCTTTTTACCTGCTAGGAGTTCGGCACATTCAACCAAAGTGATGTCACCTTTCCAAGCTGCGTTTGAAGCAACTGGATCTGCACTTGATGTTGTGATGGGTTTAATACTTCTAAAAGTTTTTTTTGATTTGGCTTTTAAATTCATACTACAGCCTTAAACATTTTGTTTTATAAAAGTTTTGCTTTTAAGCGCCCCTAATGTAGTAAAAACATGATTTATTCTCAAGAAAATATTTGAAAAAACCTATATTTATTCAAACTGGGCAGTTGATAAATCAATATTTCCATTTGTTGACGATAAATCTAACTTTAAATGTGGTTGTTTGATGAACCAACCAGGAGTGTAATATACTGGCAGCACGACCGCTTGCTGCAATAAAATCTCTTCAGCTTGCCTTAGGTAAGAGTTTCTAAGTTTTAGGTCAACTGTTTTATCAGATAAGTCTAATAGATCTTGAAAATTACGATCCTCCCAACCGGTAAAGTTTACTTTCTCCTTTGAATATTTGAATGACTGTAGCGTATAAATTGGATCGTTAAACCACGAAGTCCAGTGAATACCCCCTACCTGAAATGCATTTGTTGTCATTTTTTTGAAATGCTTCGACCATTCTTGCACTTCTACCATACATTTTATCCCTAAAATATCTTGCCACTGATTTTTAATCACTTCTCCAGAAAGGATATCGTTTTTTGTAACCGATATATATACAATAGGAAATTCATCTAAACTAATTTTTAACTCTTCGAGAGCTTCTGCAAAAACTTCTTTGGCTGCAAATACATCCTCATGTAACAAATGGGAGCTATCTTTACATAAAGTAAGCTGCTGAGGCAGTGGGGTAAAGGCTTCTTTTTTATCGCCTATTACTACATCAAAAATACCCTTTCTCTGAATAGCTAATGAAAATGCCTTGCGAATTTTTACATTATTAAATGGAAATATATTTACATTAAAGCACTGCCAGTAAATTCTTAAGGAATCATATTGTAAAATGCTTTTTCTTAATTCTTTTACATTTCGATTGCCGGGAGGACAAATGTTTGAACCCATAAAATCTAACTGCCCATTTTTAAAAAGTTCAACAGCTGCAGCAACCTTGGTTTGCAAAAGGAAAATTTTATCAATTTTAACCTCACCGTTGTTCCAAAATTTTTTATTTTTCTGAAACTCAAATATGTGACTATCAGAAGGTCGTGACTGCAAAAAAGGCCCATTACAGACGAAATACTCATCTTTTTGTGATGACCAGTTAGGATGGAGCTTGTCAACAATATGATTGACGGGAGAATAAAGAGTATTTGTTGTTAATTCTATAAAATATGGCGCGGGGTTTTCGAGCTCTACAACTAATGTTTTAGCATCCTTTACTTTAATACCTACTTCGTCAATTGGACATAGCCCCTCTTTTATGATTCTTGCGTTTTTTATTGGATAAAAAACATATGCAAAAGGAGTAATAAAGTCAGGTGATAAAACTTTTCTCCATGAATAACTAAAATCATATGCCGTTACAGGATCTCCATTAGTCCACTGGGCATCCCTTAAATAAAAAGTATAGGTTTTTTTATCCTTTGATAAGGTGTAATTTTTCGCAATTGCGCACTCTGGAGCTCCATTTTTATTTATACGCATGAGCCCTTCAAATAACAATTTGATCAAAATAGAAGACTCCTGGTCTCCCCCTATACGCGGGTCTAAAGATACAATATCCATGTAGGGAATTTTTAATATAGATTGCTTTGACTGGTTTTCCTTCCACCTTGCAAGAGTGTCGTTAAGGACGGTTAAAAACCTAGCCCGGGAAATTTCTGAGTCATCTTTATTTAAGTAACTAAGATAATGAGCCCCTTCGAAGAAAAGTATTGAGGATATTAACGTTCTTTCAGAAACTTGTAGATGAGCTAGTGCTTCAGTTACAAAAAATTGAAAATCTGGGTCTTTTGAGCTAATAATTGCTATTACTAAATCTTTTTCTTGCGCAATTTCAATTGAAAATGAATCGCTTGCCCCTTTAGTATTTTGTGTGTGTTTTAAAAAAACCTCATAAAATAAGTTAAGGTACTGAAGGGATATTGTTGCCTGCGCTTCTATAGGATTTAAAGAATAGAAAAAATTTTCGATTAATTCTTGATTACGCACCGATATATCCCTAAACAACCTTTTAAATTGAGATAATAACTCTGCTTGCTTGATCATCATCCCACCGTTATAGTCGCGGAATTCTCCCAGATGCTCTGTTAAAAATTTTACGATCACATCCCTTGCTATATATAAGTTTACAGAAAAGTCCATGCGTAAAAACAAAGGCTGCTTAGCAATTTGAAGTCTAAAAACATTTGCTTCAATAGGATTAGTTTTATCGATAAAACTAACAATTTGTACTCTTTCAATAATAAATCTTATTCCGGGATCCTTATCCTTCAGAAGGATAGTTAAGGGGAGGGTATTGGGATTTTTAATGCGTAGCAAAACAACTGAGAAAATTAAATCGTCCCTCGAATGTTGATCAAAGGTAATCATTATCTGAGGCATATCGTCATGAGACTTTAATTCCCGCGAAAGCATCAAAATATTTCTCATGGTTTCCTCTTCGTTTCGTACAACAAAAAGGGATGGTACAAGGTGCTCTATTCTTTTATTTAATTCTTCATGTAGGTGCTTGTTCAACGTAGTACGCTCTTGCAGCGAGAACTTTTCCCCACTAGCCTTTTCAAACTCAAGGTAAATATTTACAATAGGATCATTATGAAGATTTGCGCGGTATACAGAACCCGAAACAATTCGTGCCTGGGGGCTAAATTTTTGTACAGCTCTAAATATATGCTTTTCATTAAAAAACTCGTACTCGTGGAACAGATTAACGCATATAGATATCCCTAATACATCTTTTTTACCAAAGGGAAATGAAAGCTGGGTGGGTAAAAACCTAATCTTCATATGCCTTTTCTCTGGAAAGTTATTCCTTTCTCGGACAAGGTTGTTTTTTATTAAAAGTGAGGTAATGATAATTTTTGCAATATGTTTATAAGATCTTTCTTCCTTAAACTCTTTAGTAGCATAGGTTTGCATAAAAGCAAGCCTTTCAAACAAAGCCTCATCAAGTTCTTCGTAAAATCTATGAATCAGCTTAATAAATGTTTCCCTGACTAAATTCATTTTATTATCAAGAGGTAAAATCTTGGTTTCAAGTAGAGTTTTAGCAAATATTCCCGAAGAAAGGGCTGTTACCATTTCCTGCTGGAAATGGGGAAGATTTTCATTAAGAAAGGTTGCTTGGTTTTTTGTTTGTATCAAAACCTTTATCTCGCCCACAAAAAAAATCTCTTTCTGGTACATGTTAAAAGAAAATTCTAAGTGATTGAATGAAAGAATTGGAACTTCCATATGTGGTAGTAACCACCTTCGCACCATCTCAGAAATAAAAGTTTGGGTAGGTATACTTGTTAAAGGTTTTGATAAAAAAAATAGCGTTAAACTATCTGGAGGCATATCAAATGAGCTCCAAACCACCATAGGTAAATTTTCTTTTATCCACACCTTTAAAGAATCAATAGAATCAAAAGGAAGAGGAGATGGTAGATAGGATAATAAAATTTTCCTAACCATCTCAACGTGCTCTTGTAAATTCTTTGACTGACTATAAAATGGAAACGAAGGTCTTATTTTTATATCTTTAAGATTCTTAATTTTCTCTGGTACAAGTCCTTTTATATCCATTGTATTTCCGTTAACTGCCTACTCATTTTTGATCAGTTGAGAAGTTTAAGTCGTTGACTACTGACTCAATTAGAGTACCAACTACTGTTTTAAAATCAATACCTATTTGATCAAAAAGAACTGGAAAAAGACTTGAGGGTGTAAACCCAGGTAATGAATTAATTTCGTTAATATAAAGTTTGCCATTATCTTGTAAGAAAAAATCTACTCTTGCCAGTCCTCTACATTGCAAAGCTTGAAAAGCTTTTTTAGCTAAGCACTGTACTTCGTTTTTTATAGTGCTCGTTATCTCTGCAGGAACTATTTGTTGACTACTGGTGGGATCTTGGTACTTTGCAGTATATGAATAATAGCTGTGCGTTGTACAAATTTCGCCCACTGCTGAGGCTATAATGCTACTACCTTCTAATATCCCGCACTCAAGTTCTCGACCCTTAATGCATTCTTCAATCATCACTTTGCTACATAGCGTAAAAGCATGTTCAATAGCTTTAGTAGCGCTTTGCGCACAACTTACTTTTGAAACGCCTATTGAAGAGCCCAAAGAACAGGGCTTTACAAAAAAAGGCAGACCAAATTCCTCAACAATCTCATCATATGTCATTGAACTTGCCTGCATTAATACCCTGAATCTATTTGTGGGCAATCCATGAGCTGCTAACATATTTTTTGTAACAGATTTATCCATACACATGGCTGAACTAAGAGTTCTACAACCAATAAAGGGAATATTAGCAAGTTCAAAAAAACCTTGAATAGTACCATCTTCTCCTAAAGGCCCGTGTAAAATGGAAAAAGCAATATCTATTAATTTTTTAAGGTTATGGGGTGAAAACAACTCCCTGCTTTTTTTAGGTATTTCTCGCTGTACGTGCAGATTAATATTACTTGGCGCGAGAATATTTAAATTGCCCTCTAAAACAAATTGGTAAAATACTTGTTCACTAAAAAAGTGCCAAAATCCTTCACGATCAATACCAATAGGGATAACTTCATATTTTTCTCGATCGATCCTTGTTGCAACAGAAAAAGCCGATTGCAAAGAGACTTCATGCTCGGGCGATTGCCCCCCGAAAAATAGACCTATACGAATCTTTGTTGGCAAGGTTTCCATGATAAGATATAATTTACTTAAAAAAAATTAGTCACGCAATGGAAATTATTTTTTCAAAAGCAATTATCAGGTTCAAAGATAAGCTGCGCAATTTTTCGCGGGGCATTCTAGAAAATGAAATGAAAATGAAAACAACAAGCTCAAGGTTTTATCTTGAAAACCACACATACCCCCTCCTATTCGCCATCTTTGAACACCCGTCTAAGCTCGGATATTTCGATAGCGCATTATATGAAATCGGTGTAAATAAGTATTTCATTACTGAAAAAGATGAAGAGGTGCAAAACTTATTAAGACACGAACTTGCTCATTATATTACTTTTATTAAGCACGGACAAAACGTCGCATCTCACGGAAAAGAGTTTCAAGCAGTTTGTAAGGAATATAGCTTTCCCAGTTTGATTTCAAAAGCAAAAATAAATATTAAACAAGCCTTAAAAAATAAACATATATACGAAAAGGTCCGCAAACTCCTTTCCCTTAGCTTAAGTAGTAACGATAATGAATCTCTTGCTGCAGCAAATAAAGCTAAAGAACTCCTTTTGAAATATAACCTTAAAACCTCTGATTATGAGGAGCAGACAATTATTGTTCGGATATTAAAAAAACAAAGAGGTGGAAAAAAACTTCAAGCAATTGCGGATATACTAAGAACACTTTATGTTTACCCGGTTTTAAACTACGGATTAGGGTGCGTTTATCTAGAAATTATGGGAGATAAAGTAAATGTTAAAATCGCGGACTATGTTGCCCATTATCTTGATAAACATTTTGAAAAACTTTGGAAAGAACAACAACATCATCATCATAACCTTAAGGGTTTAGGAGCTAAAAATGCTTTTTTTGCTGGTATCTCCAAAGGATTCACAAACCGTTTATACCAAAAAAAAAGTAGCGCGCTAGTAAAAGTTGAATCCCAGCTTATTGAAAAAGTCGCTTTGCACTATCCCCATCTAAAAAAATCGTTACCGCTGCCAAAAGAATTCCCAGACGCGCATAAGGTCGGAAAAATTATTGGTAAACAATTAAAGCTACAATCTGGTATCGATAAAAGTAATTCACAAAAAAGCCTTACGTTTCAAAAATAATTATGAGCATAAATAAAAATAAAGAGCTAATGCTACAAGCTAAGATGCGCTTGTTAGGGATCAACGAAGGGGATTTGGTTGAAAAGTTCATATGTGGCAAAGGGACTGGAGGCCAAAAAATAAATAAAACCTCCTCGTGCGTTTTTCTAAAATACGCACCCCTCAATATTGAGGTGAAATGTCAAAAAAGCCGCTCACAGTATATTAACAGATACTATGCAAAGCTTATGCTATGCGAAAAAATCGCATCAGTAAAACTCATGATCAAAACAGAAAAAGAAAAAAAAATAGCAAAAATTAAAAGGCAAAAAAGAAAAAGAAGTAAAAGGGCTAAAGAAAAGATGCTTGACGGAAAGAAAAAAAGAAGCGTCATCAAAGAACTTAGAGAAAAAATAACCTATTAATTTTCACGTAAAACTTAGTCGAGAACAAGTCGTTTGAAAAATGATCTAAATACCTAGATCAACCTTTTATCAATAATAAAACGTTTTAAATCTGGTAGCGATATGAAAGCGCTTAATCTAAAAAAATATTCTCCACTAGGCCCAAAACCTACACCTGGGGTGACTATCACATTACGTTTTTCTAGAAAATCCTGAAAGACATCCCACGAGTATTTTTCTGGAGTATTTATCCATAGATAAGGCGCGTTTTCACCACCAAAGACATCGTAACCTTTTTTAGTGAAATAACTTTTCAAAAAGTGCGCAGCTTGCATCACTGAGTCTATATTTTTTTGCACACCCTTCATCCCCTCCTCTGATAAAACAGAGCACCCTCCAGCTTGAACAATATTTGAAGGTCCATTAAAGACCGTCGAAATATACCTTTTAAAGTCTTTAAGAAAAGGAGTTTTACATTGATACATTAGAGTCTTAGGGACAATCGTCCATCCAAGTCTTAGTCCAGTAAAACCTGCAAGCTTTGAAAATGAGTTAACTTCTATCGCTGTGTATTCCGCGCCACTAATCTCATAAATAGATTTCGGTAGATTATCATTCATAATATAGCCCGAATACGCCGCGTCGTATAAAATTAAGATATTATGGTTCAATGCAAACTGGACAATTGCCTCTAACTGATCTTTGGTATAAGCAATACCTGTTGGATTGTTTGGGTTACAAAGGTATAAGACATCAATATCTTTATCTAGGTCAGGAAAAAAAGAGTTCTTTGAAGAGCAGGGTAATAATACAATATCTTTTACCTTTTGAATCAATGACCCATCAAAGTAAACAGGGTATGACGGATCTTGCATTCCCACAACAACATCAGAGCCAATAAATGCTTGCAATCGACCGATATCACTTTTAGCGCCGTCGGTTATAAACACCTCATCTCTCGAAAACCGAGGATAAAATCTTTTACGAATCAAGTCTCTTAGTATTTCACTACCTTCAGCAGGACCG
>MDTG01121681.1_pt1 | contig 11769 bp, 8 predicted proteins | sample 811421 | NCBI WGS metagenome assembly MDTG01 (sample SAMN05326645, study PRJNA326480) | marine metagenome | isolation source: seawater | place: Pacific Ocean: South East | collected 2011 | reverse complement strand
ATGATACGCAGGCGCAATCGTTGTTGAAAATCACGCTTGCCGGTTATTTCGCCGGTGCGGTGATGATGCCCTATTCGGCCTTTCTGGACTCGGCGAAAAGCCTTCGTTATGATCTCGACCTTTTAGGGCGCCGGTTTGGGTGCAGCTTTGAACAGATCTGTCATCGCCTGACAACATTGAATGCGCCAAATGCGCGTGGGATTCCGTTTTTCTTCATTCGGGTTGATGATGCTGGCAATATTTCTAAACGGCTTGCCGCTGCCGGTATGCAATTTGCCACGCATGGTGGCACCTGCCCGAAATGGACGATGCATAAAGCCTTTCGGACACCGGAAAAGATCTTGGCACAGGCGGCTGAATTGCCGCATGGACAGAAATATTTCATGCTTGCCCGCACCGCACCACCATTATGGTCGCCAACCTTGGCGCAATCGCCGGAGTTTGCTGTAACTCTTGGGTGCGAATTGCATCATGCCCGCGATATGATTTACGCCGATCAAATTGATATTTCCAAATCGGCACGGCTTGACCAGATTGGCGTTGGCTGTTCGGTTTGCGAGCGGATGGATTGCACCCAAAGAGCGCATCCGCCGATTGGCCATGAATTGCGGTTTGATGGGCCAATGCGCCGGATTGGTCTTTATGACCTTGGCACTAAAGGCACAAATAGCAAATAACTTGCAAAAACTCCTTTTGACGGAACATCAATGGCTTGGCTTGCTGGTGGTGCCGTTTTTGCCGATGGTAATCGCCGGTCCAATTTTGAAATATTATTACAGAAATAGTGTTCCCTATTTTTGAAATAAAATTACGAAACAGAATTGCCTTGGTTTACTGCCGTGTGTTGTTTTAAAACCACCCGTGATCTGCTAGCCTATGGGACGAAATTTAAAGTGGGCTGGGGCGGACATAGATGCGGTAAATCTGATCTAACTGTAACCAATATGGCGTATAAGCAATGATGCATGATAATGATCAGATTGAATGCAAGGATGACGGCAGTGAACGGCTTGCGGCGCTGTATGGCCTGACGCCAAAGGTTGAAACGGCAATTATTGATGCAGTTCAAGCGGGTGCCGTTCGCCGCCTTCGGACGCTTGTTGCGCCGCTTCATCCGGCAGACCAGGCCGATCTTTTAGAGCGCATGCCGGCACGGACAGCAGCTTCACTTGTGCGATTTCTTGGTGATCATCTTGATGCTGAGACGCTGACATATCTTGATGAAAACACGCGTGAAGCCATTGTCGAAGTTATGGGGGCAAAGGCCCTGGCGCGCCAGCTACATGATCTGTCAACTGATGATGCCATTGATATTATTGAAGAGCTTGAAGACGATGCACTTGCCGATGTGTTGGCAGCGCTTTCAGCCGAAGATCGGTTTCTTGTCGAAGAAGGCCTGTCTTTCCCTAAAGATTCGGCGGGCCGTCTTATGCAGCGTGAGATTGTTACGGTGCTATCTTTCTGGACGGTTGGCCAGACAATTGACTATCTTCGGGCCGGCAAATCGGCAACCGATGATTTCTATCTGATCTTTGTTGTCGACCCGGCGCGCAAACCGCTTGGCGAGGTCCCACTCAGTAAACTTTTATGCGCTCAGCGGCCACGCCGTATTTCCGAAATCATGGAGTCTGATTTCCGCTCGATTCCGGTTGATATGGATCAAGAAGAAGTGGCGGTTCTGTTCCGGCGTTATGGCATGGTCAGTGCCGGTGTTGTCGATCTTGGCGATCGGCTAGTCGGCATGATCACCATTGATGATGTAATTGATGTTATTGATGAAGAAGCCGAAGAAGATTTGATGGCGCTTGCGGGTGTTGGCGAGGCCAGTTTGCGATCGAGTATCCGCGAGACCTTGCAAGGGCGGACAACTTGGCTTTTGGTCAATTTGCTAGCCGCGATTTTGGCGTCGGTTGTGATCGGGGTGTTTGATGCAACCATCGAACAATTGGTTGCCCTGGCGGTGCTGATGCCAATTGTTGCGTCAATGGGTGGCAATGCTGGCACCCAAACTGTGACTGTTGCGGTGCGGGCGATTGCCTTGCGTCAATTAGATGCGGTTTCGACGCGCAATTTTGTTATTCGCGAAGGCTTGGTGGCATTGCTGAACGGACTGCTTTTTTCAATTTTGGCCGCCGCTGTGTCTTTAGTGTGGTTTGGTGACCCGGAAATTGCTACCGTGATGGCGGTTGCCATGTTCGCGAATTTGTTGATTGCGGGTCTTAGTGGAACCTTGGTACCGATCGGGCTGCTTCGTGCTGGAGTCGATCCTGCGGTGGCATCAAGCGTTTTTGTGACAACGATAACGGATGTTGTTGGTTTTTTTGTATTCCTTGGGCTTGCCGCGCTTTATTTGATGTAGGCGGTGTCAAAGACCAAGGTGATCATTACGGTTTGTGTCGTCAAAAGGTAAACCATACCGATATGGCGCGGGTTGAATTTGGTGTTTCCATGACGGTTCATTTAAAAAAACTATCAGTCGGCTCGCAATCGCTTGATAATCTTCGTGATTGGCAGGCGCTTCGTCTGGCGCAAGGCGGCAGATTGGTTCATCTCACGCGCAATCGACCGCGCCGCGCCAAAGAACTGCTCGATGGGGGATCAATCTATTGGATCATAAAGGGGGTTGTCACCGCACGTCAGGCCATTATTGACCTAGCTGAGGCGCAACGCGCTGATGGAACACCGGCCTGCGGCATTGTGCTGTCACCTGAAATCATTCAAGTTGCCCCAATCAAAATGCGTATTTTTCAGGGGTGGCGTTATTTTGAAGCCAAAGATGTGCCGGCTGATATTGGCGCTGATGGCGCCGGTGATATGCCTGCCGAACTGGCCGCCGAATTGCGCGATCTTGGTGTTCTCTAAAACTCAATCCTTGCTAGTCTTATTTTCTGTCATTGCTCCTTTTTGCCATGTGGCTTGGGTGAATTTCCGTCCATATGGTTGGTTACGGCGATCATGCTCTTGCGCTCGTAAGCTTTTGGACTTTCTCACACTTCTGGGCTGTTTTACGCTCCAGGGGGGCTTGCGTTCCGGCGGCTATTGTGAGCGGCGCCATGCCCACGGTGCGGTAAAAGCACCCGCCCACATACCCAATTTGGCCGTTTTGGCACTGTCTTCATCGGCGCTATAGATGGATGAATATTGCCGATAAGCCAATGCCAGCCCAGCGCGAACAAGCGCCGCCCCAAGATCAGTTTTTCCATCAAAACAACGCATCACAAGCCGGCGATAGCGATCAACATCAATCAAATCACATTGCAAATAAGGTGCGTTTGCCACCAATGTTTCAAGCGCTTTTTGCGCTGCCATGCCGCAGGCCCATTTAGCCCCATTGGCGTCGGTGCACTGCTGGTTCTTTTCAGGCGCATCAATACCAAAAAGTCGGATCCGGAACCCACCGCTCCTAAGCGAGTCACCATCAGTAATATGAGTAATGCTCACTTTTCCCGAAATGGAAAAACTTTCTGTTAAAAACTGATCTTGCGCAATTGCATCGTTCGCAAAGATGTTGCTAAACGCAATAGTGATTAAATAAATAATTTGATAAAAAACCATAAACGTTTTTAGAATTGGGAACCTCAACATCACTTAAGCTCAAAGCAAAAAACGAATTTCTGTTCGGGAATAGAGCTTAATAGTTTATCTTAAGACCATTGTTAAAAAAATAAATCTTAAAAGGTAATTGGGTAGAGTATGATATTTATCAAGATACGATATGTTGATGGTTGCCAGTGCTGGAGCAAAAGATGAAGTTTACGATTCATGGTGTTAGAGGCTCAGTTCCAACACCAGGAATTGAGTATGCAAAATATGGTGGAAATACCAGCTGTTTCGAAATTGAAACCTGTGAGAGCCAAATATTTTGTGATGCTGGGACTGGTTTTCGATCAGCAAAACTTTTACGTGAAGAAAAGAACGTTTGTGTATTTTTTACCCACTTTCACCATGATCACATACAGGGGTTGCCTTTCAATAATGATTTGTTTCCTGAGGGGGCCAAAATTTGTATTTCCAGTGCTTTGTATGATAAGCCAACAACTAGAGCGGTCTTAAAACAATATTTCTCTGCCTACTTCTTCCCAGTAGATATTTTTGAAAATTTGAATCACTTGTCAGTCCAAAGTTTTGATGACGCAAAAGACGCTTTGAAACGGGACGTTGATATCAGTTTCATTAATTTGAAACACCCTGGCGGTGCGGTTGGATACTCGTTCGTTAAAGAAAGTAAAAAAGTAGTAATATTACTTGATAATGAATTCCAGGAACCGCAGCTCGATGAATTGTCAGAGTTTTGTGAGGATGCAGATATACTGATCTGGGATGGAATGTTCACCAAAGATGAATTATTAAGTAAAAGAGGTTGGGGGCATTCCTCTATAGAACAAGCAGAAGAATTCACTAAACTCTGTGACGTCAAAAAAACCGTGATTTGCCATCATGCCCCATATCGCTCTGACACAGATATTGATGAATTGAAGGCAAGAATATCATCAGGCCGAATTAGCTTTGGTTGCGAAAAAATGTCATTTGACATTTAAATTTTTATACAAATGTAAAAGCGTGGATTTGCAGATGTTATTTGTATTTGTCTTTAACCTTTGTGATTTCCAAAAATACAGCATTGGTGATTTGATCTGCAACGGTGTCGCTTACTAGTGCTATTTGGCTCATTGGTCCGCCGGTATTACCGGACCATAGAGTTTTTCCTCCGGGTGCCTTTAAAACGATGTCAACCTCAAAATTTGGTCCACTTGGGGTAACAGTGCCAATTAGCTGGTAATCGTCCTCACTCGGATTTTGTTGAATAAGCGCGTCAATCCAATCTTTTTGATCTAAATATTTATGAAGATCATTTGTTACATCGGTTGCAAATAGAGAGACTGTCTCATCGTTCCCAGCGAATGGCTTGATTGCAATTGCGGGTCCATCAGTGGTTCTATCCATGCCTTTGGAGCCAACGTTTAGTCGACCTGTGCTCCAGACCTCTACCGGAGTAGCAATATTTTTAAGTGTTTGTTTTCCACAGTTGTTGAAAACTTTGGCTTGGTTTTGATCAAGGCATAAATAAGCAGAAGTTGAAATTGCAACATCTCCTTGCTCAGCGATTGATTCTAGCCTGGCGGCGATGTTAACTGTATCACCATAAACATCTGGTGGTGGACCTTCTTCATGCTCTACATCTCCGAGGTGGATGCCTACTCTTAAAGCAAGTTGGCCTTGTCGTTTCGAAATCTCTTGCCACTCCAACGCGCAGTTCACAGCATTTGAAGCACTATTAAATTCAATTAACCAACCATCTCCCAATGACTTGATCATGTTACCGCTGTGTTTTTCCAAAGTTGGACGAATGACTTCTCTGGCAAACGTACGAAGCTTTTCTAGTGTCCCTGGCTCGTCCTGGGCCATCATTTTAGAATAGCCAACCACGTCAGCCAAAAAAATTACCCCTAAACTTCTCATTATCTTTCTCCTGGTTGGTCAGCCGCTGACTTATAAAATTTTCTGATGCTTTTGCCTTATTTGATAGTAATTTTTAAAATTATTTGTAAGTCTATATCTAAGCCTAACTTCAAAGATATTTCCATGGGATTTTACAAAGATGTACACGCATTGCTCTTTTTACCTTTAAAAACCACCAAAACTGTTGTTTTTACGCAGTCTAACTGCGGATACACGAGTTTCTAAAAATTTGATGTATTTATTTATAGTGTAAAAAAGTTGTATGTCACCAGTGGTTTAATAAACTAAGGCTTATTGAGTCTAATCGATAGAGTGGCTAGACAAAGAGTGAAACCTGATAAAGAAAATCAAAGTCAACCAGAAGTCAAAGATTTGATGGCAACAATAGTTGTGCTCAGGGAACAGCTAGAAATTCTTTCTTTTGAGAAAGATAAAGCCGTGCAAAAGTCGGCTATGCAATCTACTGACGAAAATAATCAATTAAAACAATCTGTAAGCACTCTTCGAAACGAATTAGAAAACCTTCAGTTTGATAAAGATGCAGCGGTACAACGTGCAGTTCAGAGTTCTTCTGATGAAATTCAGCAATTAAAAAATACTGCTTCGAGTCTTCGCAGCGAGTTGGAGAGTTTAAGATTTGATAAAGACGCGGCGGTGCAACGTGCAGTTCAGGGTTCTTCTGATGAAATTCAGCAATTGAAAAATACTGCTTCGAGTCTTCGTAGCGAGCTAGAGAGTTTAAGATTTGATAAAGACGCGGCGGTGCAACGTGCAGTTCAGAGCTCATCTGATGAAATCCAGCAGCTAAAAAATACCGTGTCAAGTTTGCGGTCTAAGGTTGAAAGATTGTAAATAGACCGCAGTAAAAAAACGAGCGAAAATAATCTGACATTAGTCAAATCATACAAATTTGCAGTGCAGTAATTTAATGAAATGGTAAATTTTGAGATGAAAAATACTATTAACGCGATGAGTTTACAGGATTTAAGAGGAAAGCTCGAAAAGCTGGAAAAGAAATCCCGACGCACTGAATTGCTACTAACGATTAATCGAAAGATTGCGGGTCTAACGGACCTGACCGAAGTTTTGTTTAAGATAATTGACGAGCTTGTTTTTGAGCTTAATGCTGAAAGGGGTAGCCTTTTTCTAAATGACCCGTTGACGGGTGAGTTGTACTCACGCATTGCCCAAGGAGAGCTTGCCAGAGAGATACGTTTCCTAAACACATCTGGTATCGCTGGTTCGATTTACCATTCTGGAGCTAGTGAAATTATTCATGATGTGACAAATGACGAACGATTCAACAAATCAATAGATGAACGGACAGGCTTTAAAACCAGAAATATTATTTGCATACCAATTCAAACAGCCCAAGATGATGTTATTGGGGTTGTTCAAGTTCTAAATAAGAAAAAAGGCAGGTTTACTAAAAGTGACCTTGAAATGGCCAAGGCAATTACGGAGCAAGCTGCTGCAACGTTGCAAAATGCTCAAGGGCTCGAACAGCAATCATTGTCGCGAGAAAAAGAGAAGCTTTTTATTGAATTGGTTTCTGATGTAACTGCTGAGATTGAATTAGGGTCTTTACTTCAGCGCGTGATGACTGAGGCGACAAAAATGTTGAACGCGGATAGGGCTACTCTTTTTTTACATGATCAGAAAACTAATGAATTATTTTCTCGGGTGGCAATGGGTGACAACGTTGGTGAGATCCGTCTGCCAGATAATGTTGGGATAGCTGGCTCAGTTTTTCAATCTCGAGAGACCATTAATATACCCCACGCTTACGCTGATCTTCGGTTCAACCCAGCATTTGATAAAAAAACAGGTTATTTCACTCGATCTATTCTCTGTGTCCCCATAATGAATAAAGATGGCATTTGTATTGGATGCACTCAGGTTCTTAACAAAAGTGGAGGTGGCTTTACTGACGAAGACGAGTCACGTTTGAAAGCGTTTACCCAGCAAGTGGCAATCGCACTTGAAAATGCTCAACTGTTCGAAGAAGTGGCAAAGGAGAGAACCTACAGTGACAGTATGCTTGCTAGCATGTCAAATGCAGTGGTTACGATTAATGAGGACGGAAAAATAGCAACCTGTAATAAAGCGGGTTTGAAAATTTTTAGAGTTAGCGCTTCAGAGATAGTTGGTAAAACTGTTGAAGATTTTTTTTCAGGTAGTCGGTCGTGGATGCTAGAGAAGTTTAATCAATGTAATGAGTTAAAAGAAAATATTGATTTGATGGATGTTACCTTCGAAGTTGGAACTGAAGACGGTGGTAATATTGACATTGTTTCTTCGAACGTGAGCTTCCTGCCATTAGAAAACAATGATGCGGAGGGAAGAACAGACCAAAAATCGCAACATTTAGGTACACTTGTCGTGATTGAAGACATCTCAGATGAAAAGAGAATGAAGTCAACAATGTCAAGATATATTGATCCTGGGATTGCTGATCAGTTGATGGCTGATGGGACAGACATCATGGGTGGGCAAGAAACTCTTGCTACAGTACTTTTTTCTGATGTGCGAAGTTTTACCACTATAACTGAGACTTTAGGTGCCCAAGGAACTGTTACTCTGCTAAATGAATATTTTGATATAATGGTTGAGGCAATTAGCGAACAAGGGGGGATGGTTGACAAATTTATTGGCGACGCAATCATGGCCGGTTTTGGAATTCCCTTGGCTCATGATGATGATGAGGATCGGGGTGTGCGCGCGGGAATTAATATGATTAAGCGCTTATGGGAGTGGAATAGCCTACGTGAAAGTGATGGGAAGCCCCCAGTAGAAATGGGCCTTGGTTTGAATACTGATAAAGTAGTGTCGGGAAATATTGGTTCTAGCAAGCGGATGGATTACACCATGATAGGTGATGGGGTCAATTTAGCGGCTAGGCTTGAGAGCGCTTGTAAGTCCTATTCTGCGCGAATATTAATTAGTGATTTTACTTATCGGAGGCTCAAAGGAACATACCAAATAAGGTACATAGATGACGTAATAGTAAAGGGCAAAACAACACCGGTTGGTGTGCGTGAGGTGCTTGATTATCACACGTCAGAGACGTTTCCAAACCTCATGGACAATGTGAACCATTTTAATGAAGGGCGTTCATCGTTTAAAAGTGGTAATTGGAGCAAATCCATCAAATCCTTTGACGAGTGTTTGAAGTGTAATCCAAATGACGGGTTGTCAAAAACATACTTGGAAAGATGTGAAATTATGCGAGAAAAAAACCCAAAAGACTGGGATGGAATTTGGGTTATGACGTCCAAATAATTTCATAGGTAAATCTTTTTGCTCAATTTGTTGATAACGAGAATAAAAGAAGTAATTGATTATCTTTGCTAATGCATGGTTATATACTACCCTATTTTTACCTCTTTACGGAACTGGGGAGATAGCGTGAAACAGATGCAATTTGGTGGTAGAGCGATCGCACTAACCTTTGCATTCGCGTTGGCCACTTGGTCTGGCTCGGCATCGAGCCTGTCGTTGGAAGAGGCGCTAGTCCAGACCCTCAAAAACTCAAATAAAATTGCTTCGTCAAGGAATAGCTGGATTGCTGCAAGGGAGTCTATTTTTGCAAGCAATGCGACTAAGGAGTCTTCCTTAAAATATTCGGGAAGTGGGTCATTGAGCGAAACGGATAGCGGTAGCGGTTTTACTAGCTCAGACTCTTACTCAAACAAAATTACTTTTTCAAAAAATATTTTTGACGGTGGGCAGTCTCGCGAGAACCTCAAGTTAGCGGAAATCCAACTAGAAAGCGCAGCTGCGAGCTATAGAAATACAGAACAAGGGGTGGTGCTTGAGGCAGTCCAATCATATTTAAACTTATCTAAATCTTATCAGGAAGTTGAATTACAGAACAATAATATAAGCAGGCTTGAGAAACATGTTGCCGCCGCCAAGGTTAATCTCGCAGAAGGAATAGGAACGCCGACAAGCTTAGCTGAGGCTGAAGCCCGTTATGCAAGGGCCAAGGCAGACAGAGCTTTGTTCGCCACTAGTTTGGAAAACGCAAAGGACCTGTTTTCTAAACTCACGCTCATGCCGGCGGATAATGATCTTGGAGAAGCCCAGCTTCCGGGGATTGAAAAAACACTTCCTCGAAATCGACAACGAGCTGAAGAGCTGGCTCTAAAAAACAGCCCTACAGTGATTATTGCTAAATTGACTGAGAAAGCTGCGGGTCAGGAATTACAGTTAGTTCAGGCCAAACAAAATCCTACTCTAGGGCTTAGCCTTTCTGCTACTCAAAGTAACTCCTCAGATTCGGTTTCAGCGTCGATTTTGATTTCCTCGCCCCTTTATCCGACGAATTCTACAGGATCCAGCGCGCGGAAAAAGGTCGCTTTGCACTCTAAGTCGATGAGAGATCTAAAAGAGGCGATAGATAATGCCAAGATCGAAGCAAGATCAGCATTCCGCGATTATGAAGGTGCAAGAATCACACTTAATGCAGTGGTAGCTGAAGTCGAAGCTTCTCGTTTATTAGTAGATGGAGTGGCAAAGGAATTGAAATTTGGTTTGAAAACTAGGTTGGATTTGTTAGATGCTGAAAGAGGCTTCAACGATTCTGAGCTTCGCCTTGTTCAAGCGAGGCATGATATTACTTTGAAAGAGTTTAAGTTGGTAGCAGCGACAGGGAGCTTGACAGCAGACACACTTGGTATCGGGCATGTGTTGGACAAACTGTCTGATAGTCCAAGGCCAGAAAACCCACTCAAAAAGCCCTTTAATTTTTGGTAAGGTGTTCTGGGAGATCGTTCTTGTGAGCAGAGCTTGAGCCAAAAAACTGCACCAATCTCAAGGCTCTCTGAATGAAGTTTCGAGTGTTTTAATAACTGGGAACATCAAGAAGGTCATAACTGTACGCTTCCCAGACTTAATATTACCAGCAACACTCATGCTGGGCATTAGTTTAAAGCCCTCTGGTAATTCTACGAGATTATTTTCAACAATTTCAATCTCAGCTCGGTAAACGCTATTCTTTTCTCCAAACACATCCTCATCAACAGTGTCTTTTGACAACAGGGTAACCGTACCTAGCAGTTCGCCATGTTTTTGTGACGGAAGCGAATCAAGCATGATCTTTACTGTCGCTCCTTCATAAACATGTGTGATGTCAGCTGGATCGATATCTACTTCAACGTGGAAGTTTAAATCTTTTGGCACTAATGTAGCTATAATGTCCCCAGGCTTAATCACTGTGCCTTCAAACTGATCCTCTAGCTTGAGAATAGTTCCATTAATAGGAGAAGTTAGCTTTACATCTTCAACCTGTCGCGTGAGTTTGATTACTTTTTCTTTTAAACTTTGTTGCTTCAATGTCAGATCTTTTAATGCTGAGTTTTTCTCATTTAACTTTCCTGAAATGAACTTTTTTTGCTCTAAATTAGCTTTCATTAAATCAAGGGAGTTCTCCTTAAGTTCAAGAGCATTCTCATCCCTATCAATATCTGTGTTTTTTATATCAGAAACCAGCTTTCTCTCGCGCTGCTCCAGGCTATTCAATTCAGTAGAGAGGCTCTGTATTTCGTCAAAAGTAGAGGCAATCTGGGAGGCCAAATATTTTTCAAAGCTGATTTTTGTCTGTTCAAGTTTTATTCTTGCCTGTTCGATTTTATTTTTTGCTTGCTCGAGGTCGTGGATCTTTTTTTCATATTCTACTTTTGGAATAATTTTTGCGGCCAACAAACCTCTCGATCTGTCTGCTTCCGATTGCGATCTGTCTACTTCTGATTGTGATCTGTCTACTTCCTTTTGTGACAGCGTCACTTGCCCTTTTAGATCTGAAAGTGAGGTTTGAATTTCAGCAGTTTTACTATTGAAATACTCTAAAGCTGGACTGTTTTCTTCAAAGGAATAGGGCTTGTTCTGCAAAAATGCGAGAAGCTGCCGCTTGACATTAAGTCGTTGCCGTTTTGTTTTGATATCTGGGCGGACCGTTTTATTTAATTCTTCGCGGAGTATTTCATTTTTCAGAATTGCACGATCTAGTTTTATATTCGTTCGCTCTAGCTTTACCTCTAGTCCTGAAATTTTTGCATCATGATCCTGTTTTTGCATTTGTATTTCAATGACCTGGCCTTCAAAGACTGCTAATTGAAGTTTACCAGAGGGGGCTTCAAACTCTTTATCAAGAATAAAATTCAATTCTGCTTTTGTTCGCGTTATGTCTTTATTGGTAGCTGCCAATTCATCTTTTGTGTTGCGAAAATCAGATGCTATTAAAGTCTCATCAAATTCAGCTAGCGCCTGGCCCTTAACTACGTCGTCACCTTCCTTCACAAGTATCGT
>MDTG01075579.1_pt1 | contig 11769 bp, 12 predicted proteins | sample 811421 | NCBI WGS metagenome assembly MDTG01 (sample SAMN05326645, study PRJNA326480) | marine metagenome | isolation source: seawater | place: Pacific Ocean: South East | collected 2011 | reverse complement strand
AGAGACCGTAAGCGTGTAAGTCCTTAGATTGATTAAACAATATCTAATGGTGAAACTTTAGATGAATATCTGCTAATTTTCCCATCACTTGTAATTATGAATTTTTCAAAATTCCAACGAATATCTCCAGTGTAACCATCATCTCCCGTTGATTGTTTGAGTAATTGGAAAAGAGAATGCTGATTTTCACCATTTACCTCTAATTTAGCCATTAGAGGGAAATCTACATTGTATTTCGTTGAGGTGAAATCGCATATTTCCTCATGAGTACCCGGTTCTTGAGAACCAAATTGATTACAAGGAAATCCGACAACAGTGATTTCATCTTTCTGTGAAATCTCTTGCAATTGAGTATATTGACGAGTAAATCCACATGCGCTTGCAACATTTACTACTACCCATTTACTTGTTTCATTATTTCCAAGCGCCCTAAGAGTTGTTTCAACACCTTCCATCGTCTCGAATTTAATATCTAGGGGATTGCCCATAAATATCCGAATCAGTTCTACTTTTCAAACTGTTAGTTAAATTAGAGTAAGTGTGATAGATTACGAGTTTTAGCATTTATTATGGCGGTTGACCGGATGCAATGGGGGGCTGAAAGTTGGCAGTATGCTGACTTGTATATGCCTGAAGACCCTTCACCATTTCAGAAGGATGTAGGGATTCCATGTATCATGCTGATTCACGGGGGGTTTTGGAAGGAAAAATATGACTTGGAATTAATGAAACCTATCGCTCTTGATTTGGCAGAGGCTGGAGTTGCTGCATGGAATATCGAATTTAAGCGATGGAGTGAAGGAGATGAAGGTGTATGGATGGATACTTTATCCGATGTAATGCGAGCATGGGGGCAATTAGCATTAATTCCAGGAATAGATATTACACGTTCTATGGTTTTGGGTCATTCAGCAGGTGGACAATTAGCACTTATTCTAGCATCTAAAGCTGAAAGAAAACCTTGGCTTGCAATTGCTCAAGCACCTATCACTGACTTAATTGCATCTGACCATTCTAAATTATCAGATGATGGTGATGCAGTGAGACGATGGTTAGGGTGCACTTCAGAGGAAAACCCCAAACTATGGTCACAACTTAATCCGGTTGATAATCCACCTATTTCCCCCGTACTGATTATTCATGGCGAGCAAGATGAGGAGGTTCCTCATGAGCAATCAGAAACATATTCTAGAGTAATGAAAGCAAAGGGAGCAGATGTACAAAAGTTATGGTTGCCCGGTGATCATTTATCGATAATTGATGTGGCAAGTGATGATTGGCTTGTCCAGCTAAATGCAATTCTAGATTGGCTTTAATGCGAATGCATATGATGGAAGACCTCTTGGAGCATCTCATGGAACTACTGGGTACTGATTTCCCTTATGCAAATAATTCATTAATTGGAAAGCATGCTTTGATTTGTGGAGCCAGTAAAGGAATTGGGTCTGCTACTGCAAAAATGATGGCTAAGGCGGGAGCGAATGTCAGTATTTGCGCTCGCAATGAACAGGCACTTTTAGAATTATTAAGCCAACTAAAAAAACTGGGAGATGGTAATCATCAAATGTTTATTATTGACTTAGAAGATTTGGACTCATTAAATAAAAAAATAGATGAGGTCTTATCAAAACAAGGTCCGGTTCATATCTTAGTCAATAATTCAGGCGGACCGCCTGGCGGCCCATTACTGTCAAATGACATCAGCGAGTTTGATGCGCCATTCAAGAGGCACTTACATGCTTCACACATTTTAGTTCAAAAACTATCACCACATATGGTAAATGAAAAATATGGAAGAATAATTCAAATTATTTCAACATCGGTCAAAGAGCCGATTCCAAACATTGGCCTATCTAATACACTTAGAGGAGCAATGGCTTCTTGGGCTAAATCCTTGTCTCGAGAATTAGACCCTTGTATTACTATCAACAATGTTCTGCCAGGATTTACCGATACTGAAAGACTAGGTAGTTTGGCTAATTCAATTCATGAAAGAACTGGTAAAAGTCAGCAGGAAATTCATGATTCATGGATTGATCAGGTACCGATTGGTCGTTTAATCGACCCTCTAGAAACCGCTTCTGCTATTGTATTTCTTTCGATGCCTGCATCTGGTGGAATTAGAGGCGTGTCTCTAGCAGTTGATGGTGGAAGATTACGAAGTATTTAATCAACGATAAAGGTCAAACCAAACAGGGTAGTGATCAGATACATTTGATGAACTAAATGAGGAACTATCTATCCCCCAAGTTCCAACCAATCTGCCACTCAAATCTCCAGTTGTTACTATTCGGTCATATGCACAATCTGTTGATGATACTGTTGTATCTGCTGAATCTGGCACAAGCCAAGTATAATTAGAATCTCTCATCGGCGATTGCCATAGTTCTTCTGATGATGCATAACTACAATCGGCATTATAATCTCCAAGAATAACAATATCTGGTTCATTTGGATTTTGTTCTTGATAGTCTTGAACAACAGTATGTAATGCATTAATCTCTTCCATAGCGATTGCAGGTTTAGTATGGATTGTTATGAGTGTAAAATTAAATCCAGAGTTATTACCGCTTGCATTAAGCATTTCAAAACTTCCCACATAAGGTTCTTTTTGGAATAAATCAAACTCAGAATCATTATACAATGACTCGCTTATAGGCGAAAATACTGTTGTATTATAATAAAAGGCATATTGCTCTTGATAAGATGTATCATCCTCTTGCTGGCCACTTCTTTCACTTAGTTGCATATCCCATGTATTGTTGGATTTATTGTTAATAGCATCAAGGAACTGGTATGGTACATTTTGATCTATATCTCTAATCTCTTGTACAGAAACTAAATCATACTGTAAAACAGTATCAACTAAAATATCTATTACATCTAAATTACTCATCTTTGTCTTACCAAATGTTTTGATATTGAAAGTTGCAATTCTAGCAACTTCTGAACGATTTAAATCTGGTAAATCACGGGCAATAGTTTCATTTTCTAAAGATTGTAATTCTTTATCATCAGAGTCATCATCTGTATCAACATAAACAAAAACAGTGTTTTCATCTTTGTGAACCATCAAATGTATAGTCATAGGCGCAAGAATTAGTATTGCGACAAGACTCAATGCTTGAAGATAACCGTCGAAAGAACCCATAACTAATGTGCTATAGGATTATGTATAATTAATATTCTTGAAAAATGGTTTAGAATATGTTAATCATCAACCGGTTATGGCAATGTCATGAACGGCGAAGTTTCTGCTGAGCAGGCTCGTAAGATTCTTGATATGTTGACCGAAGGAAAGGCTTTGGAAAATGTAAATACATCACTAGCCCTTAGATTAGTTCCTTTAGCCAAAGAATTAGATGATTCCAATCTTGTGGAACGTCTCCTTGAACACGCTTTGAACGTATCTCAAGATGATATTGAGAAAGGTTGGTCAGAATTTGAAATCTTAAAATTAAATGATTCAGCCCTAGAAAAATTCAGTGAACTCGCTTCAAAGATTGACAATTTAGTTGATGGAAGCGCGTTATCTGCAGCTATTTTGCACCACTTGGGATTAATGTACATGGCCCAATCCGATTATGAAAATACAAAACTATTCACAAATCGTTCTATAAGGTTAAGAGAATCCATCGATGATGAACCAGGAATTGTCTATGGCTTAGCCGTATTGGAGGCTTGTTGTAAAAGAGAAAACCTTCATGACGAAGCAATTGTACACGGTACAAGACGTCTTGAAATTGTGATGAAATTAGAAGATTTGGAGGGGCAAATCGAAGCACTCAGCGACTTAGCACATACCCAAGCCACAATTGGAGAATTTGATGCTGCCCAAGATTTATACAATCAGTCCTTGACTTTAGCAACTGAAATGGAAGATATTTCGGGTCAGTTAGTCGCAAGGTGGGGGCTTGCCGATATTGCTGAAATTGCTGGAGACTATCAAACCGCAATGCTACAACTATCTGATAGCCTTCACTCATTTATCGCATTGGGCATCACTGCTCCTCCCCAAATAAGAGAAAGGATCGAAGCACTAGCTAATCTACAGCAACCTAGTGATAATACTGAATAAACAGCACACAAAATTATGAATCGAAAACTATTGGGAGTGTTGGTGGTAGTATGGAACATGACATCTTCTTTTCCATAAGTCAAACTCCAGATGGTGCTGGAAAGATACCTACTGAAAAGGAGATGTTTGAGAATTATTTTGAACAACTAATATGTGCTGATAAGTTGGGATTTGGTTGTGGTTGGATTGCACAAGCACACCTCTCAACTGAAACTCAAAAAAATAATTCTAGCCCTGTTGTACCTCACTGGAAAGGTGAAGTGGGTCTTTGTACTGACTTCCCACAACTTGCAATGGAGAGTTTTAGAAAAACCGAGAATATCAATATAGGGTCTGCTGTAATTAGCATCTTGGCTAGCGGAGGCCCTATTGCTCAAGCAGAGAGAATTGCCAATACTGTTCAATTCCTTTCTATGATCGATGATAAACGAAAATTGAATATCGGTTTTAGTGCTGGGAGATTTGAGTTCATGGCTCGTCCATATGGAGTAGTTCCTAGAACTAATTATGAAAAATCTGCATGGCCGGTTCTTAGAGGGCAAATTTTCATGGAGGCCAGTGAGATTTTTTTGCGATTACTAAGGGGTGATAAAATCAGTAGTTTAGACATAAGGAAGACTATTCTTACTAGAGAAAATTTTCGTAGTGATGAAGATTGGCTAAAAGTTCAATCCGATTATTGTCAAGAAAAGGAAATAACTGAATTACCTGATAAGATTGAAATTCCTAATCGATATAACTTCGAAGAGATATCTATAGTTCCAACACAATGGGATCGAAATAGACTGGAATTAATTGCCGGAACTCATGACCCAAGTGCTCAAATTTTTGTCAATAAGTTCTTACCCGTCAAGGTCTTCAATCTTTCAATAACATCTCCTGAAGTAATTGACCAAACCCATCAAAGAATGTCGGAAATCTTCCATTCAAAGGGCGGAAAATGGCAGAGAAGAGACATGCCTAGAACCAGTTTTGTATTTCTCAATGACGAACCAGGTCTTACACCTCAACAGCAAAGTGAGGCTGCAAAAAAAGAGGCATCACTAGCATTAGAAGCATATTGGAATGCTCTTGAAGGGACCATTGATCCAAACAAAGTTTCCAAGGCAGCAAATAATGCATTGATAGGAAATGTCGAAGAAATCGCCAAACAAATGGTCGAACGGTTTGATCCAAATGATAGAATTATGGCTTGGTTCGACTTCTTCAATCATGATTCGAAGAGAGTATGTAGAAATATGACTGCATACATGGACAAAGTAGCCCCCATGGTGGAGAAATTATTGGAGGAGAAACAATGACCGAAGACAGAATCCCTTCTGCCGTGAAAAGTGGTAAGCCTGGAAGTGTAATGTATCCAAATTCATCACTTGGCGAGATCATCGAAGGAATACCTACGGGCAGAGAAGTCGCGTGGGAACCTTTAGTCGATTACCGTAGAAATGGGGTATCGGAAACCACTATCCATGGTGCAGTCGCTTGGGCACATGGTGATGAAGTAGTACATTCATTCGGCGGTAATGTTCTTTGTTATGGGCGTTCCATGATGAAACCCTTCATGCTCAAAGCATTCACCAATGAACTAGAAGATACAACTTGGGAACAAAAAGCAATATCTGTAGCATCACATAACGGAGACACAGAACACGTGGCTGCGGCACAATCATTGCTATCAGAATCCGAATGGCCATTGATGTTGACACCATTGGATGTACCATTGATTCAATTTGGCCGACAAGTGCGAAGACCTAGAAGATGGTATCATACATGCTCTGGAGAACACTCTGCAATCCTTCATGGATGTAGGAAAAAAGGATGGAATAGAGCAGGATATACGCTTCCATCTCATGAAGTATTCAATGCTTATATGGAACAAATTAGGACCTATCTAGGAGAAGATTGGACCCCTCTAAGAATCGCTAAGGATGGATGTGGCCTACCTACTGTTTCCAATACAGTATCAGAACTTGCTCAAATATATGCTGGACTTGTTAGAGATAAAGACGAAGATTGGATATGGGAGGCAATGATAAGAAACCCTGATTTGGTTGGTGGTTTTAATCGATTAGATTCTACAATTCTAAAGGCTGGAGAAGGTAATGTCATCGCTAAGGAAGGTGCTGATGGGTTGCTTGGATTAGCCATTCAACATCCTGACTATCCTAAAGGTTTAGGAGTGGTGATAAAAATCGCCCATGGCTGGAATTCACAAGCGACATGGTATGTTGCCAGAGCAATACTTGGAGTTTTAGGTATTAAACTTCGAAATCCATATCCACTTCATAGACAAAAAGCATTCATTGTTCCTGGTATTGTCCCAGAAAAATACCTTGATTCTTTAAAGGACATAGATACTTGGGATGAATGGGACCCAGATCAAGATAGATGGTCATATGATATCGAGGTGTGAAATTGTTTCAAATTGAAAATTTCATCGATGGTGAATTCAATTCTTCAATAACTGATGAAGTTTTAGATGATTACAACCCAGCGACTGGCGAAAAGATTGGTGAGATTACAAGTTCAGACCATAGAGATGTTGAAACAGCTGTTAAGGCTGCAAAAAATGCATATTTTGGATGGAGTTCTTTATCCATAGATGAGAGAATTAATTGGCTAGGAAAAATTGCTGATGCTCTAGAAGCTAAGAAAGAACAAATAGCAAAAATAGAAAGCCTCGATACTGGAAAACCAATCTCTCTTGCAAGAAGAGTTGATGCTAATCGTTCAATTACTAACTTTAGGTTCTTTTCAAAATTTGCTAAAGAGCAAGGTTCACAAACATTTGAGATGGATGATGCTATGAATTATGTCCATCGAAAACCAGTAGGTATTGTAGGATTAATAACTCCATGGAATTTACCTCTGTACCTACTTACTTGGAAAATAGCACCAGCTCTAGTAATGGGAAATACAATTGTAGCAAAACCTAGCGAACTAACTCCACTTACTGCAAACCTTTTCGCTAAAACACTTCAAGAAATAGATTTTCCAAAAGGTGTATTCAATATCGTTCATGGCCTTGGCCCGAGTGCTGGACAAGCAATTCTTGAGCATCCTGATGTAAAAGCGATTTCATTCACAGGTGGGACTGAAACTGGGAGAATCGTTGCTAAAACTGCTGCCCCACTTTTCAAAAAATTATCTCTTGAACTTGGTGGCAAGAATGCTACTGTGATTTTGAATGATGCTGATATAGTACAGGCTGCAAAGGGGGCTGCTAGGGCTGGTTTTACCAATTCAGGTCAGGTATGTCTATGCGGTTCGAGAATTCTTATTGATGAATCAATTGCAGATGAGTTTACCAAACATTTGATCGAAGAAATAGAATCGATGAAAGTTGGAAATCCACAAGAAGAAGATACAGACATTGGCTCAGTAATTTCAATTCAGCACTTAGAGAAGGTAGAATCATACATCGAACTTGCTTTACAAGAAGGCGGAAAAATTCTAACTGGAGGAAACAGACCTAACTTAGACAAAGTCAATTCAAATGGAGCATTTTTATTGCCAACTGTAATTTCAGGACTAGGAATAAAATCACGTACTGCAACTGAAGAAATATTTGGCCCTATTGTAACATTACACACTTTCAAAGATGATGAAGAGGCAATTGAAATGGCTAATTCAACCGAATATGGTTTAGCAGGTTCAGTTTGGACAAATGATTTAGAACGTGGAAAAGAATTCTCAAAGCAGATTGATACAGGTATTATGTGGGTTAACACTTGGCTTCATCGTGACCTTAGAACTCCATTTGGTGGTGTTAAAAATTCAGGCATTGGTAGAGAGGGTGGCCAGTGGTCTTTGTCATTCTTTTCTGAAATGACAAACATATGTGTAAAAAATGATTGAACATAGATTCAAAAGTAATTCTGTAAATTAATATTCATGTCAGATAGCGAAGCTTTGCCGTTGTTCGTTCTTCCAATGGTTGTTTTGCCTGGAGAGATTCAACAACTTAGAATCTTTGAGCCTCGTTATCGGCAAATGCTAGATGATTGTCTATTGGATGAGAAAAATTTTGGATTGATTCTCGACGATAATTTAGAGCGTTACAATGGCTGGAATGGCCCTCAAAAATTCGGATGTGAGGTAGAAATTATTCATCATGAAACTATTGGAAGCAATCATTTTGTGGAAATTCAAGGAAAACGAAAATTTGAGGTTAAGGAAGTAATTAGTCCCGCTTTACCACCATTTTCTGATGAAACTATGCAAGATATTATTCCTGAACAAGGAATTTATCCCGACCTTGAAACTATCTTAACAAAGATACCAGAGGATAGTGAATATCACAAATTATACCTGGCAGCCTCTGTTGAATATATTGAGCAAGAGTTGAATATAGATGAAGAAAAATCACAAGAACTTGAATCTCTTCTAAAAATTATTATTACTAAAATAGGAAGTAATTTACAAATTGATTCAAGTATTCTTGATGAGTGGGTTGACGGCCGAATTTCTGTAATTTTTGAAAATGATGAAGATTTATTGTACAATATTGCTGCAATGACAATTGGACAACTTGATGTCAAGTATCGAATATTAAAGGCGCAAAACAGTAGTGAGATTTATGATTTGATTATGGAAAATTTAGTAAATATCGCTTAGAAATTTAATTTATTTTTGTCCAATGGCTTCAAAACATTAAGCCAAGTGGACGTTCTATGTCCGTTCATGCAAAGGCAAGGAAGGTTACAACCCATACTTTGCAAGAGATGAAGAGAGCGGGAGAGAAAATAACAATGCTAACTGCATATGACTTCTCTTTAGCAAAACTTGTCGATAAAGCAGGGGTTGACGTAATCCTTGTTGGAGATTCTGCATCCAATGTTATGGCTGGACAGGTGACTACTGTCCCAATGACTCTTGAACACATGATTTATCATGCTCAATGCGTCAAAAGAGCAGTAGATAGGGCCTTGATAGTAGTCGATATGCCATTTGGTACATACCAAGGAAACTCAGCTATCGCTCTTGAATCTGCAATTCGAATTATGAAAGAAGCAGAAGGACATGCTGTCAAGTTAGAAGGAGGTGCTGAAATTGTTGAATCAATTCAGAGGATTTTGACTGCTGGTATTCCAGTCATGGGGCACCTCGGTTTAACTCCTCAATCAATCTATAAATTCGGCACTTATAGTGTTCGGGCAAAAGAAGAAGAAGAAGCGCAGAAATTGATCGCAGATGCTAAAATTCTTGAGGATGCTGGATGTTTTGGAATTGTACTTGAAAAAATACCTAGAGAACTTGCAAAAAGAGTAAGTGAATCAATTAATATTCCAACTATTGGTATTGGAGCAGGTCCTGATTGTGATGGTCAAGTTCTTGTTCTTCATGATTTGCTTGGAATTACAATGGACTTCTCTCCAAGATTCCTTAGAAGATATCTAAACCTAGCAGATGAAATACATGATGCGATTACTGGTTATTGTGATGATGTAAGGTCTGGGGACTTTCCAAATGATGAAGAAAGTTATACATCATAATGCCAGATTAAAACCCAAAATTGCTCCTGCAAATCCACCTATATTGACGGCAAAGGAATGCCAAACTCCATATCTAAATGGAGGTAAATCAAGTCTACCCCATGAAGTACTTATCCAAACCCAAATCAATAGAGGGAGGTAACCTGCACAGAATAATGCACCCCAACCTGAAAACCAGATCATAATGAAATATGAACCAGGTACTAAAATTCCTAGAGAATATTCCCACCATCGCGATTTTTCATCACTGAGTAGAATGAAATAAAGTATTGGTGAAAGTAGAATTGTGCCTAACATTGCTGCTTGTGGCGGAGATGGCCAATTAATAACTGGAGTTAGGAATCTCTCTGCTAGTAGACCTAGAATCACACCGATTACCGCTGGAGCAATTATATGTCTAATTCCAGTATCAAAGTCAAGTGCTGAAGGCTTGGTGATTGGAATAATTCCAGTAGCATCCGAGTCAGACGATTCCACGTTTTCTGGCGACCCTACTTCCTCCATAACATAGGCAAACGGTAAACATGTTTGAGACTTCGCTTCAATATCACCAAGCCGATTAGGATATATTGGTGCACCTAGTGCCGTGTAACATGACGAGAGGTGAAATTGTTGCTGGATGTTTAGCTCCTCCCCCGCCACACTTGGTTTATGCTGAAAACCCACCTCAAAATGAGCCTACTGCTGAAGGCGGCTGGGAGCAGTTAAGGTGGGGTTATGAGAGGCTGAGAGAATCATTATCCGAAGTAGATTATGATGTAATCGTTATTTTATCTCCTCACTGGCAAACATATGTAGGTACACATTTTCTAGGATTACCCCATTTCAAAAGTCTATCAGTAGATCCAATATTCCCAAATCTATTTCGTTATAATTATGATTTGAACATTGATGTTGATTTGTCAAAGCAAATTTGTGATAAAGCAGAAAAAGCAGGTTTGACTGTAAAAATGATGAATAATCCAGATTTTAGAATTGATTATGGCACTATTACAACCGGCCATATGTTTAATCCTAAATGGGATAAACCAATGGTAGTCATTTCAAGTAACCGTTCAAGTGCTTATTACTCAGTTGATGTAATGCAAGAAATGATGATGGAATTAGGCAAGGCAACAAGAGAAGCAATTCTTGAAAGTGGTAAGAAGGCGGTTGTTCTGGCTAGTAACTCACTCTCTCATAGGCATTTCACAACTGAATCTGATGTTCCTGAAGACATGAGTAAAGAACACATAACTAGTCATGCAATGCATCTCTGGGACATGCGTATAATAGAATACATGCGTACAGGACAAAGCCAAAGAATAATTGATGAGATGCCAGAATTTACTGAGCAAGCCATTGCTGAAAGTGATGGTGGTGGCTTTTCATGGCTACTATCAACCCTAAAACTTCCGACCTATCCAGCAATCCTTCATGGTTATGGTACTATCATTGGAACTGGAAATGCAATTGTTGAATGGCCTGTTTACAAATACAAGGTGGGAGATAATTGACTGGAGAATTGCTAGATTCATTCGTGGTTCCTGTCCACCCTCATACTGTTCTTGCTCCTGATAAAAACGAGGGATGGGGCAAACTTAGACTCGCATTTGATGATGCTGCAAAGCGAATTGAAGATAGTGAAGCTGACCTTTTAATCATATATTCAACGACATGGCCTAGTATTATTGGCCATCAAATTCAGGCAGACCCGAACCCAGAGTGGGTAATGGTTGACCATGATTTCCATGAACTTGGCTCGATAAATTATTCATTCAATATCGACTCTGAATTTGCTCATGCATGGAATCAGTCCAATAAGCAGAGAGGCTTGCAAAGTAGAACTGTTGCATACAAGGGATTTCCAATTGATGTAGGATCTGTTGTTGCTTTGACATTATTAAATCCTGAAAACAAAATTCCAGCAGTTATTGTTTCATCAAATGTCTATTCTAATCGTAGTGAAACTACTATATTGGCCAAAGCATGTCTAGATGTGATAAACAGTACAGGGAGAAAAGCTGTTGCAGTTGCCGCTATGTCGTTATCCAATAGGATGTTTACTGAAAATATTGAACCTAAAGATGACAGAATTCACTCTCTTAAAGACGATGAATGGAATAGAAAAATTCTCGAATTCCTAAGTGAAGGTCGTTTAGAAGATGTAAGCCAATTATCTAGGACTATCCACAAGCAAATTAGAGTTCAAAAAGTTGT
>MDTG01188147.1_pt1 | contig 11771 bp, 9 predicted proteins | sample 811421 | NCBI WGS metagenome assembly MDTG01 (sample SAMN05326645, study PRJNA326480) | marine metagenome | isolation source: seawater | place: Pacific Ocean: South East | collected 2011 | reverse complement strand
TCATTTTCTGAAATTTTATTTGTATTGAGTTTGATTTTACCCAAAATTTTCTCTGATAAGCCAGTTTTTAAACTGCTAATGTCTAAAGTATTATCTTCTATAAAATCCTCTAAATTAATATCAATTAAAAAATCTGAATTTATCATCTCATTATAGTTAGATAGATTGAAACCGGCGATATTTAAATCTTCATTTATGGATATAGCAAAATCAGAAACATAATTGGAAATCACAGAAGATAATAATAATTTAGCACTATTGTCTATTATATAGTCTCTTTGATTGTAAATTAGTTTTCTTTGCTCATTAGAAATATCATCAAACTCAAGTAATGTTTTTCTAATATCAAAATTATGTGCTTCAACTCTTTTTTGGGCATTTTCAATAGATTTTGATACCCATTTATGTTCGATAGCTTCCCCTTCTTCCATACCAAGTTTTTTCATTATTTCTGATACTTTATCTGATGCAAAAATTCTCATCAAATTATCTTCTAGAGATAGATAAAATCTAGAAACGCCAGGATCGCCCTGTCTTCCTGCTCTACCACGCAGTTGGTTGTCAATCCTTCTCGATTCATGGCGTTCTGTTCCTAAGACATACAAACCGCCCAAATCTTTCACTTGGTTGTTATTTTGTTCCCATTCTTTATTATTATTTTTTTTACCTCCAAGGACAATGTCAGTTCCTCTGCCAGCCATATTGGTAGCAATTGTTATGGCGCTTAATGCACCAGCATTTTCAATAATTTCAGCCTCTTTCTGATGATATTTTGCGTTAAGAACATTGTGTTTGATTTTGCTAGCTTTCAATTTCCTAGATATCAGCTCAGACGCCTCAACTGAGGTTGTACCTACCAGGATTGGTTGAGCAGTCTTATGTATATTTATTATTTCCTCTAAAATATGATTATATTTTTCTTTTTCAGTTAAAAAAACTAAATCCACCTTATCTTCTCTTATCATATTTTTATGAGGTGGTATTTGAATAACTTCAAGATTATATATCTGATGAAATTCCTCAGCTTCTGTGTCAGCCGTTCCAGTCATACCACTAATTTTTTTAAACATCCTAAAGTAGTTTTGAAAAGTTATAGATGCATAAGTCTGGTTTTCTTGTTTGATTGAAACATTTTCCTTAGCTTCTATTGCCTGATGCAGTCCTTCAGACCACCTTCTACCTGCCATTTTTCTTCCCGTGAATTCATCTATTATTACTATTTCATTATTCTCGATAACATAGTCTATATCTTTTTTATAAATTAGATGTGCTTTAAGTGCAGAATCAATATGACTAAATAATTGAATATTTTGTGTATTATATATATCTGATGATTCATTAATAAATTTATTATCTAATAATAGATTTTCAATAATTGATTGCCCAGATTCGGTTAAAGCAACAGACTTTTGTTTTTCTTCAATAGTAAATAAATCATTTTCTTTTATTTGAATAAACTGATTTATTATTTTATTAATTTTTGCATATGTATCATTACTTTTATTGTTAGAACCAGATATAATCAAAGGAGTTCTAGCTTCATCTATTAAAACTGAGTCTACCTCATCAATTATAGCGTAGTTAAGATGAAGTTGATTTTTTTCATCTATGCTATAAGCCATGTTGTCTCTAAGATAATCAAATCCAAATTCATTATTAGTTCCGTATATAATATTTGATTTATATACGTCACGCCTATCTTGTGGCGGAACTAGGCTATTGATGTAACCTACAGACAATCCTAAGAATTCATAAATTTTTCCCATCCATTTGGAATCTCTTTCGGCAAGGTAATCATTGACTGTAACAATATATACAGGATGTCCAGAAAATGAATTAAGATAAGCCGCTAAAGTACTAACCAGAGTTTTACCTTCGCCTGTTTTCATCTCGCTTATCTTACCCTGATGAAGAACAATACCTCCTAGAAGCTGTTCATCGAAATGTCTGAGTCCAAGCGTTCTCTTTGATGCCTCTCTTACAACTGCAAAAGCTTCAATTAAAATATCATCCAAATTATTAGTTTTCTTATACTTTTCTCTTAAAATATTGGTGCATGATTTTAATTCACTATCAGATTTTGATTCATACTCTCCTTCAAGAGAGTTGATTCTTTTTACAAAACTATTAAGCTCCTTAATTACTCTAGAGTTTCTACTGCCAAATATTTTTTTAAAAAAATTGCTAATCATATTTCTCACTCAATAGAATATGGTTTATCATACAATAAATGAGTACTATATGAAAAAAATATCGGATTTTATACCAAATAAAGTAATAAATAAGAAAAAGAATATTGATGAACTTAATGATATGTTAAAAAGTAGTAGTGAGGTAAATATTCAGTCAGAAATTCATGTAATTAACTATTCAGATACTTCTATTACTATAGAGTGCAATAATAGCTCAGTTGCAAGTATTATAAAATTTAACAGAGAGAATTACTTAAAGATATTTAAAAATCATGGAATGTATAATATACAAGATATTAGAGTGAAGCTTAAATGACTTCCGCGGCTTGTGTGAATAAAATGGGTGCTTTATTTTCATCTTCGATTATCACCTCTTCCCATGCGCTCTCGTTGTTGATTAGCTCTCTCAATAATAGATTATTCAAATGATGTCCAGACTTGAAAGCTGAAAATGAGCCTATCAAGCTGTGGCCTAGTAAATATAAATCTCCTATTGCATCTAGTATTTTATGCTTAACAAATTCATCTTTATATCTTAATCCATCTTCATTAACAATTTTATAATCATCAATAACAATAGCATTATTTACACTTCCGCCTAGTGCTAAGTTATTTTTTCTTAAGTTTTCTATATCTTTAGCAAATCCAAAGGTTCGTGCACGACTAACTTGACTTAAGTATGATACGGTAGAAAAATCTATGGTTGATTGTTGTGTATCTTTAGGAAAAGATGGATGATCAAAATCAATAGTAAAAGAAACCTTAAAACCATTATATGGTTCTATTTTTGCCCACTTGTCATTTTGTTTTACTTCAATCGCTTTTTTTATTTTTATAAATCTCTTGGGATAATTTTGTTCACTAATACCAGCTGATTGAATTAAAAATACAAATGGTCTAGAACTACCGTCCATGATTGGAACTTCCGGTCCATCTAGTTCAATCTGGGCATTATCTATACCCAAGCCAGCTAGTGCTGACAATAAATGTTCTACAGTTGAAACAGAAGACTCACCTTTAGATATAGTAGTTGATAATCTAGTATCATAGACATTACTAAGTGATGCAGATATGGGAGTATCTGAAATATCTTTTCTGATAAAGACAATGCCTTTATCTGGATCACCAGGATTAATCTTTAGATTAATTTTCCTGCCAGTATGCAAACCTACTCCTGTCGCAGTTATGCTACTTGATAACGTCCTTTGTTTTAACATACCAAAATACTACCAAAAAGTTATTGTTCTTACAAACCTATGTATTAAGACCATATTTACTAGTCAAAGTTCTTTTTGAAAGTAATTTGATAGTTTTTTGGAGAATTTATTGAAGATATTAGTGATTTTAGATGTATATTTATTGGCCGAGGACATATTTTTTATCTCATTTTCTCTATACAAAAGGAGTCCAACAGCAGTCGAATATCTAGTTTTCCCTCTTAAATCCTCAAGCCCTTTGATAGCTTTTGGGGAACCTATTCTCGATGGGCTTTGAAAAAAATTTTCAGCATGATTGTCTAAACCCTCAAGTTTAGCTCCACCTCCTGTAAAAACTAATCCCGCCCTTATTTTTGCTGAGTAACCACTATTATTGATTTCATTTTGTATTGCTTTAAATATCTCATCTACTCTAGCAGAAATTATTTGGGATAAAATAGTGCGATTTGTCTCTGTTTCAGGTTTATCGGATACCGATGGAACTGGTATTTTTAAATCCATATCTTTATTTGATGAAACACATCCATATTGTATTTTAATTTCTTCTGCAGCTTCAAGCGATGTACATAGTATTATTCTTATGTCATTTGTAATCATCTGACTTCCTATTGGAATAACTGCAGTGTGCTTAATTGTACCCTCAGTAAAAATCGCTATATCAGTAGTTCCACAACCAATGTCAATCAAACATACTCCAAGGTCACGTTCTTCTTTTGACAAAACAGCTCTGCTTGACGCCACAGGCTGAAGGACATAATCATCAATCTCAAGTAAACTATTATTAATGCATTTTGTAAGATTTCTTTTGGCAGTTGAGGACGTAGTGATGATATGAACATTTGCCTCAAGTCTTGCTCCCGCCATACCTAAAGGTTCTCTAATCCCAGATTGACCATCAATTGTATAGTACTGCTCAATAACATGAAGAATTTCCTGATCCTTCGGTATTTGAATGTTCTGTGCGTTATTTAAGACTTGCTCCTTGTCCTCTTCGGTTACCTCATCATTCAGAATATTAACTGCGCCATTGCCATTATAACTTTGTATATGGCTTCCAGCTATGCCTGTAGTAACAGATTCAATATTACAGCTAGACATGCTGCTCGCTTTTTCTTTCGCTCTTCTGACGCTAGAGACCGTAGCGTCAATCTCAGAAATTATGCCTTTATTAAGTCCTGAACATGGTTCATTTCCAATGCCTATTATTCTCAATTCTCCCTTATCATCAATATCAGCAACTAAACAAAGAACCTTTGATGTTCCAATATCTAAGGCAACCAATGTATCAGTACTTTTTATAGTAGTCATTTAGGAATATTATATCTCATTTAACAGGTCATTTGATAGCAAAACCATTGGAATATCTCATATCAACTGAATTTATTTTTTTTCCATAAGTTTCTTCAATCATATTGAAAGATGTAGTTAATCTTTTTAGATTTATTTCAAATTTCTCTTTATCAGTAATGAGCAGGATATCAGATGCATATATTTTAATTAAAGAGTGGTAGATTTCAATTTTTTTTACACGTAGCTCTAAATCATCAAGATAATTCGAGGAAATAGATAAAATCTCACTTGCTGATTTAATATCATTTGAGTAATCGATTAATGAAGGTAGATTATTATTTTTATGCTCTGACGGTTCAATTATTGTTCCATTTGATGTAATAACTTTCGAATTATACATCGCTACAGGAGTATGTTGAATTATATTAATTTTTAATTTTGAAGGAAATAGTTTTGATATTTCGGCATCTCTTATCCAGGCATCAGATAGGATATTATTTTGTATTTCATCAATATTTATTGTTAAAAGATTTTGACCATATAAAGAATCGACGTAACTATTAATATTTTTTTGATTATATTTTTTTTCTTTGGTTGTTAAAATTATTTCATCTATTGGATAGTAAAAATATTCTAATTTATACGCTATAAATATAGATATTGTAAATAGAAATATAAGGATATATCTAAACATTATTATTCAGTATTTTTATAATCAATTCATAATAACTAATACCAATTTTTTTTGCTGCTTTTGGAACAAGGCTATGATCGGTCATGCCAGGTATTGTGTTTATTTCCAACAAAATAATTTCTTTGTCTTTAATAAAAAAATCTACTCGTGCCCAGTCTTTGCAGCCTAATGACTTAAAAGCTTTTAATATGATGTACTCAACTTTTTCTACTACTTCTCTATTTAAGTCTGGAAATATAAACTTAGTTTTATCTGATTTGTATTTTGCATCATAATCATAGAAAGTATTACTTGGTACAATTTTAATTATAGGTAGAATATTATTACCAATAATAGCTGCGGTATACTCTTCAGCATCTATTTTTTCTTCAATGATATATTCTCTTGAAGAGTTATATTGCTTAGTGAAAGAACTATATTCATACTCATTTGTAATCAAATATATATTATTACTGGATCCAGAACATGTGTCTTTAATGAAAAACTGTGGTCCAATTTTTTTCAAACAATATTCATAGTTTTGCAAATTATAAATCTCATAATTTGGTGTACTTAATTTGTTATCAATCCAAACCTTTTTAGTTAGATTCTTATTAAAAGAAATGAAAGAAGATGATGTATTGGAGCCACAATAATTCATGTTGCATGTATCGAGATAAGATTGTACTTTACCATCTTCGCCTCCTTGACCATGAATAAGATTAAAAACTAACTCAATTGAATTGTCTTTTAAATAACTCTCAAGCTCAGACGGAGTATCTTGTTTCATATCATAAAGTAGAACGTTATGGCCATTACTTTTTAAACATTCATATACATCACCAGAACTTTTTAATGAAATCTCTCTCTCATTTGACCACCCGCCACCTAAAATACATAATTTAGTAGATTTGATATTCATTTGATTACAATAACTTCTTCTTCTAGTTTAATAGAAAAGTTAGTTGATATTTTATTTTTAACAATATCAATTAATTTTAAGAAATCATGAAAAGTGCCTGAACCATCGTTAATAAAATAATTTGAGTGTTTGTTAGAAATATATATTCCACCTACACGCGTTCCTTTTAAATTAGAATCCTCAATTAACTTTGATGCAGTATTATTTTGTGGATTTCTAAAAATACAACCACATGATAATTGATTTATAGGTTGTGAAGATTTTCTTTTATGATTAAGCTTTTCTAGAATATCTTTTTTAAAATTTTTTTCATAATTTTTAAATATAATTGAAGTAATTAAAAGATTATCGTCTATACCGGATAGCCTATAACTATATTTTAAATCGTTGTTATAGAATGTTTTTATTTTACCATATGAATCAAGTGTATCTATACTATGAACATATGATAATATTTCCTTTTTAAATGCTCCTGCATTCATGTATACTGCACCGCCTATAGTGCCCGGTATACCATAAAGAAATTCAAATCCAGATATTTTGTTATCATATAAATATCTAGCAACTTTTGTACAAGAAACATTACTAGTACAATAGATATAATCATTATTATGTGAAATTTTTTTTCTCATTCTTTTCAAGCTAATTATGAAACCATCATAATAATCAGTAGCAAAACATATATTCGAGCCATTTCCTATAAATAACTTTTTCTTTTTATTTTTAAAATTATCAATATCACTAATATCGTTTGGGCAAAAAAATTCCTTACAAATACCTCCAAGGCCGATTGTAGTAATTTTTTTCAGCGGATAATCATTTTTAATCATTTTTTTTGATAAGATTTATTATATTTTTGATATCTCCCGCTCCTTGAAGAAGGAGTATAGATTGATTATCAATGTTTTTGTTTATTTCGTTAGTAATTTTTTTTAATGATTTAAGTGTTATTTTATTATTATTTGTAAGTTTTTTATATAAAAAATTAGAATCATACTCACTCCTTTTTTCACCAGCAGAATATGTGGGAAGCAACAGAATTTTATTGACATCTCTCAAAACTGAAACCAATGATTTCCAAGTAGCCATTGTTCGAGAGTATCTATGAGGTTGAAATATCATAGTTATTTTTTTTGAAGGAAAAATATCTTTTATAGTTTTTAGTGTGCATCCTATTTCGGTCGGATGATGACCATAATCATCGACAACAGTGATTACTTTTTTATTGATTGTAATCTTATATAAATCAAATCTTCTGGTTGCTCCATAAAAATTTGAGATAGATTTCACTATTTTATGTATATCAATTTCTAGATGTATACATACGGAGATTGCTGCCAAGATATTATAGACATTATGTTTTCCTAAAAGGTAAGTCGAAACATTGTATGATTTATTATTATAATATAAATCAAATTTCATTGTCTTCTTACTATAAGTAATATTGTTAGCATATAATTGATTGCTACTTTTAAGGCCGAATGTAAATGTTTCTCTATTAATAGATTTATGCAACCTTATAGAGTTTGCGTCATCGCCATTGATAAAAGCTTTACCATAAAAAGGAATTGCGTTGATAAACTGTGTCATAGACATTTCAAGGTTCTTATAAGAGTTATTATAATTTTCTAAATGCTCTTCATCTAGATTTGTTAGTATCACAAGATGAGGTTTGAGAATTGTAAATCTCGGATCACTCTCGTCCGTTTCTGTTATTAAATAATTACTATTTCCTAGTTTAACATGAGGATCATCGGTTTTTAATTTGCCTCCAATTAGATAAGTGGGATCAAGTTTATTTTTATATAGAATGTGACTTAATAAACTTGTTGTTGTAGTCTTGCCATGAGAGCCAGTCACAGAAATACCATATTTAAGTCTCATAAGTTCAGAAAGAATCTCCATGCGAGAAAGAACCGTCATATTATTTTTTCTGGCATATTTAAGTTCTGCGTTTGTTTTCTTTATTGCGTTTGAGAATATGATAATATCATTTGAATTTATATTCTTAATATCATGGCCAATGAATACCTTTATCTTAAGCTTACGAAGTCTTTTAATAGATGTGCTCTCGTTGATATCTGAACCCTTAACAGAAAAGCCTAAATTGAAGAGAAGCTCAGCTATACCCATCATACCTGCGCCGCCTATGCCTATGAGATAGAATTTTTTATTTCTTAGATGTTGAGTTATTGTATTTTTCATCAAGTTCCTTAATATTCTCTAAAATTATATCACTAGAATTTAACGGGAATAGAGATTTAACGCGTTCGGCCATATTATACATCTCTTTTTGATTGTAAATTAAATTCATGAGTGCTTTATTAAGATTTTGTGAAAAGTATTTATTTTCCTCAATAATTACTGCTGCATTATTCTTTTCAAGATATTTCGCATTAATATATTGATGATTATCAGTAGAATAAAGGTATGGAACCAAAATAGAAGCTCTTCCAGAAATAGATATCTCACTTAAAGTCATAGATCCAGATCTTGATATTATTAAATCTGCCCAATCATACAATTCCTCAATATTATAAGAAAAATCCATAACTTCTGATTTAATATCAAAATTTTTATATGAACTCGCTACACTGTCTTTATTATTAGGTCCGCATATATGTGTAATATTTATCATTTCTTTGAAATTAGATACAGCACAAGGAATAGTATCATTAAAGAATTTAGCGCCTTGACTACCGCCAAATATCAATATATTACAGATTTTTTTATGATCATTATATTTTTTATTTGGACATTCAATACTATTAAAATCTTCTTTTATTGGATTACCGCAATGTATTACCTTGCTGCTATTTTTAAAAGTCCCAGGAAATGTTTCAAATGTCTTCTTTGATAGAAAGTGATTAATTCTATTCGCTGTACCTGCAATAGAATTTGATTCATGAACATAGACTGGTAATCTAAGAAGAAATGCAGCTAAACTAACTGATGTACTTATATACCCACCAAAACCGATAACAAATAATGGTTTTTCTTTAATCAAAATATTCAAGCTCTGGACTAATGATAATAAAAAGTTTAGCAACCCTTTTATCTTGTTAAGTAAATTTTTACCTCTAATGCCAGAGGAGTTTATATGACAAATATTTATTTTTCTGTTCTTTATTAATTTGTTTTCTATTCCGTTTTTAGTTCCAAACCATGTAATAAAATATTTTTTTTTCAATAATAAATCAGAGATAGTTAAAGCAGGTATAACATGTCCACCTGTACCGCTTGCAATAATTATAATTTTATTTCTCATTTAAAAACTCTATGCACAGCTTGACTATGTGATTGTTTATTCTCAATCTGAATCCTAATAAGAATACCGATGTAAGTAAACATAAGTAATAAATTTGTTCCTCCATAACTAATAAAAGGTAAGCCCATGCCTTTTGTTGGGAATAAACCAATATTAACTAAAATATGAATAATTGTTTGTACCATCATAAGCAAAACAATAGATAAAATTAGATTGGATGAAAATTCAGAAATTTTTTTCGTCTTATTGTAAAATATTAATATTCTTGAGAATAAAATTAAATATAACAAAAGTAAAAAAACCAAAAAAATAAAACCTAACTCCTCGCCTATAATTGCTAGTATAAAGTCATTATACTGTTCTGGTAAGTAAAAAAGCTTTTGCATGCTTGATCCAAGTCCTTGGCCAAAAAATCCGCCAGAAGATAATGCAATTTGAGATGCAATTATTTGATAACCGCTACCTTGAGGGTCACTCCATGGATTCACAAATGCAAGCATTCTTTGAACTCTGTATGGATATAGTGTTATTAGAAGAATGATTGGAATAATTGATAATGAGATTACTTTCAAAAGATTAATAAAATTGATATTCAGCAAGAAAGAAAAGATTATAAACGAAGTAAATAGTAGAATCATGCTACCAAAATCTCTTTGAAAGACAATAATAATCATTAATAAAGTAAGGTACATGAATAGTTTTAGATAATCCTTATTAAAATCATTTCTTACTATATAACCAGATAACCAAATGAAAAAGAACAAACGAGATACCTCTGATACTTGAAGTGTAAAAAATCCAAAATTAATCCATCGAGTTGCGCCATTCACAGTAACCCCTAATCCAGGTATGTGGACAAGTATAGAAATGACTAATGAAAGTATTAAAAAAAACTGCCCATAGTCATAATAAAAATCAATTTTTATATGTGAAACAACATACAGTACGACCAAACCTAAAAGAATAAATATTAACTGTTTTTTAAAGAAAAAGAATGGATTAGAGAATTTTGTAGCTGCAAAATCAGCAGTAGATGATGCTACCATTACCAATCCTATAATAATTAAACTTGATATACAGGCGAGAAATAGAGAATCAAGACCTCTATTGTCAAAAAAGTCTATAATTTCTCTAATCTTTTGAACAAACATAGTCATTTACAAGTTTTTTAAAATGATTCCCTCTATCTTTATAATTATTATACATGCAAAAACTAGATGATCCTGGTGAGAAAAGTACGATATCACCCGTTCTCATTTTATTAAATATATATTCAGTTGCATCTTTTAAGTTTTCGAATAGTTTTTTATTCACATTAACGGAAATCTGAATATCAAGATCTGTTCTATTCTCGCCAATCAATACAAGCAATTTTACCTTATCGCCAATTATATTAATCAACGGCTTATATGAAGTTTTTTTATTATCTCCTCCCATAATTAAAATAACTCTATTGCTATGAGAAATTAAGGCGTTGTATGTAGAACTAACATTAGTTGATTTTGAATCATTTATAAAAGTTATGTTTTTATATCTTGTAAGTATCTCAAGTCTATGTGGCAATTTTTTTCTATCGTTAAATGCAGAAATGATATTGTCAACTTCTATGTTAAGAATTTTCAATATACATATACAAGCACATAAGTTAATTGCTTCATGTCTACCTGAAATGGAATATTTTTTTTGTTTATATTCAATATAATTAAAATTTTTTAATCGTAAATCTTTAACTTTACTCTTATTGATATAAAAGGAATCGTTTTCTATATAAAAAGTATTATTATTTTCAATATTAAAATAATTATCAGTTACCGTATGACGGGCATTTTTTAAAATTTTAGATTTTATTTCTAAATAATTTTCTAATGTCCCATGACGATCCAAATGATCGCTTGAGATATTCAGAATTACCGATATTTCTGAATTCAAATATTTAATATATTCAAGTTGATAGCTAGATATTTCAAGTACTATGTACTCATATGATTCCTTAAGTGCTTCAAATACAGATATACCATTATTACCACAGGCAATTGCTTTTTTATTATTAGCATTCAGTATTTCTGCTAATAAAGATACAGTAGAGGTTTTTCCATTTGTTCCAGTAATGCATATCAATTTTGATTTTGTAATATTCTGTATAATATCTATATCAGTTATAACTTTGTAGTTAGATTTTATAATTTGCTCAATAATTATATGCTCTTTT
>MDTG01094812.1_pt1 | contig 11771 bp, 8 predicted proteins | sample 811421 | NCBI WGS metagenome assembly MDTG01 (sample SAMN05326645, study PRJNA326480) | marine metagenome | isolation source: seawater | place: Pacific Ocean: South East | collected 2011 | reverse complement strand
TTACCAAGTTTAAAATTACTAGAGCGTTTACTACAAAAAAAAAGTCGTGAATTTAATAAAATTGTAAAAATTGGAAGGACACATCTTCAAGATGCTACCCCATTATCTCTTGGACAAGAGTTTTCTGGATACAAAGAACAAGTAAAAAAAAGCATAGACAGAATAAAATATTGTTTAAATGATATATACTATTTAGCCCAAGGAGGAACAGCAGTTGGAACTGGAATAAATTCAAAAAAGAATTTTGATAAAAAAATTGTAAATGAGATAAAAAAATATTGTAAAATAAACTTTAAACCTGCTCCAAATAAATTCTCAGAACTAGCAGCACATGATGCAATAGTTAATTTTTCTGGATCGCTAAATTCTTGTGCGGTTGCATTAATGAAGATTTCTAACGATATAAGATTTCTTGGCTCTGGACCAAGAGCTGGGTATGGGGAACTTCTACTTCCAGAAAATGAACCAGGTTCCTCAATCATGCCTGGTAAAGTTAACCCTACACAATGTGAAGCAGTAACTATGGTTTGTGCCAAAGTAATTGGAAATCATACAGGAATAACTGTTGCAGGTAGTCATGGACATTTTGAATTGAACGTATTTAAACCATTAATTGCTTACAATGTTTTGCAATCAATAGATATAATGGCGGATAGTGTAAAAAATTTTAGCTTGTATTGTGTCAAAGGAATAAAAGCTAATAAAAAGAAAATTAAAGAACATCTAGACAATTCGTTAATGCTTGTAACTGCTTTAGCTCCAAAAATTGGTTACGATAATGCTGCAAAAATTGCAAAAAAAGCTTTAAAAAATAACACAAAGTTAAAAGATGAAGCTCTTAAATCTGGCTTAATAAACAAAGTGGAATATGAAAAAATAGTTGATCCTTTGAAAATGATATATCCCAATTAGTCTGAAAATTTTCTAATTACAGCTCTTAAATTTTGAATATTTTTTACTGAATAAATTTCATCTGTTTCTTTACTATTAGTTTCTTTCTCATTGGTTTGAATTTTTGAGATAATAAAATCTGTATCACCAATACTTTTCTCAATATTAAAATATACATTTTTTATTTTTTTCATTTTTTTTGATCCAATTTGAAAAACTTTTGCAAATTCAATATGATTTTTAATAATTAAATGGTTTTTAGAAAAAAATTTTATTTGATCTTGGTCTTCAGTGAAATTAATCTCCGTGTTAATTTCACCAATCTTATCTAATTCAAATTTCGCTCTTCTTATGGTTATATCTTTTTCATCAATATTTAAAATTATTTCACCGTTTTTAATAAGTCTATTATTGAGGTTATTAAACTCAAATTTAATTTTTCCATTAAAATTTCCTAAGAAATCTTCATTATAAATTAGTAAATTCAATAAAAGATTATCTATAATATTTTCTAATTTTCTATTTTTTATTTTTAATCTTCCATCAAAATAAAAAGGGTCGAGTAAAATATCTGCGTTAATGTTAAAATTTATATCCTTATTCTGAGGTGAATTAATTTTAATTTTGTTGTTATAAAAATTTATATTATATTTCATTTTATCTTTTGCATATAATATTTCTGTAATACCATTAAAACTCTTATTGCCGAAAAACTTGTATAAATTTTTGATTTCTATAGAGGGATTAAATAAATTAATTATATTAAGGCTAGTTTTTGGATTACTATATTCTCTTTTCCAATTTGACTTAAAATCTAAGCCAAAAACTTCCCCCTCAATAGTAAAAGTTTTATTTTTTAATTTATTATTGATTTTATAATCGATTTTTTTTATAGGAGAAATTAAAATTACTTCATTATTTTTATTTTTTATAAAAATTTTACAATTTTTGAAAATGATTGGTTTATTAATCTTTTGATATAAATGCTTCCTGATATTTAGTAAATCAAATATTGTAAAATTTAGATTTGTGTTTAAAATTTCAGCATAAATAAAATCTTTGAAGGAGCGTGAATATATATCTCTCAAAGAAATAAAAACTTTTAAATCAGATGTATTGAATAGAGGTTCATTTTCTTTGGAGTCAGATAAATTGACTGACGCATTTTCTAATATTAAGTGTGGTTTAGGAAATGGTTTATAAGAAATACTTCCTAAAGAATTCAAGTATAATTTAAAATTTTTATAAAAATTCTTTTCGATTTTCGTAACTTTACTTTCATAATTAAATAAAACTGGTAAAGATAAAATAGTTAGTGATGAAAAAATTATTGCAATTGTAGAGAGTATTAAAAAAAAAGTTATTTTGTTTTGTTTAATTTTATTCATTATAAAAGCTTGGCTTATACAATAAAAATATATGTATAAAGATGATTATTTGTTAAATTTAAATGAAAAGCAACAAGAGGCGGTTCTGAATCTTAATGGGCCGCTCTTAATTGTAGCTGGCGCCGGTTCTGGAAAAACTAAGGTTTTAACATCACGAATAGCACACATTATCAGAACTCATAAAGCATTTTCTAGTCAAATTCTTGCAGTTACTTTTACAAATAAAGCTGCAAAGGAGATGCAAATAAGAGTTTCTAAACTTCTAAGAAAAGAAGCTACAGGACTGCCTTGGTTGGGCACATTTCACTCAATTAGTTCAAAAATTTTAAGGAAACATGCGGATGCAGTTGGATTAAAATCTAATTTTACAATTATAGACCAGGATGACCAATCAAGATTAATTAAAAATATTTGTAAAGCAGAAAATATTGATATAAAAAAAATATCTCCAAAATATATTCTTTCGGTTATTGATAAATGGAAAAATAAAGGTTTTTATCCAGAAGACGTAACTTTAAAAAAAGGGGAAACGCTTGAGAGGAATTTTTTAAAAATATACAAAATATATCAAAAAAAGCTAATTGATTTAAATTCAGCAGATTTTAGTGATTTAATTTTACATGCTGTTAAAATTTTTAAAAGCTACGAAGATATAAAAAAATTATATTCGAAAAAGTTTAAATATATTTTAGTTGATGAGTATCAAGATACAAATTTTATACAAAGTGAATGGCTTAAAAATTTGTCAGGAGCAAATTTAAATATTTGTTGTGTTGGAGATGATGATCAATCAATATATAGTTGGCGAGGTGCTGAAATTAAAAACTTTTTGGAATTTGATAAAATTTACAAAGATACAAAAATAATTAGGTTAGAAAAAAATTATAGATCTACTCAAAATATTTTAAATGTTGCCTCAAAACTTATAGAGAATAATAAAAAAAGAGTAGGGAAAACGCTTTATACAAATCAGGAGGAGGGTGAGTTCATCACTTTAGATTGTTTTAGAAATGTAAAAGATGAAGCAATAGGAATTGGATCTACTATTGAAGAATTTAAAGAAAAAAACTCTTTAAATGAAATTGCTATTTTAGTAAGAGCAATTTTTCAAACTAGGGAGTTTGAGGAAAGATTTTTAAAAACGGGTATTCCATATCGAATAATTGGGGGGATTAAGTTTTATGAGAGAGCAGAGATCAAAGATTGTGTGGCATATTTAAGATGCATACATCAACCCATGGATGATTTATCTTTTGAAAGAATAATAAATGTACCGAAAAGATCTATAGGAGATACAACAATTAAAAAAATTTCTGAATGTGCTAAAGAAAGTAAGTGCTCATTAGAGATTGCTGCAAAAAAATTAATTGAGGAAAATAAAATAAAACCAAAAACAAAAATAGGATTAAACTCATTATTAAATTTACTTGAAAAATGGAGGTTTGATCTTAAGAAAAAAATTAACCACAATAAAATGCTACAAATTGTATTAGACGAGTCGGGTTATAGTGAGATGTTAAAAAACAAAAAAGACTTAGAAAATGAGAATAAACTTGAAAATATTAAAGAACTTTTAAATGCAATGAAAGAATTTGATAATTTGGAAAGTTTTTTAGAACATGTGGCATTAGCTACATCATTAGATCAAGATTGGGAAAGTGAAAAAGTTAATTTAATGACACTGCATGCATCAAAGGGGCTAGAATTTAACATTGTTTACTTACCAGGATGGGAAGAAGGTTTGTTTCCTCATCAAAAAAGTATAGAGGAAAAAGGTGAAAATGGTCTCGAGGAAGAAAGAAGGCTTGCATACGTTGGAATAACTAGAGCAAGAAAAATTGCAAAGATATCATTTGCAATGAATAGATTTTATCAAGGAGATTGGATGGATAGTATTGCTTCAAGATTTGTAGATGAACTTCCAGATGAATTCATAAAAAAAAACAATAATTTTAACGAAAAAGAGGATAATGATTTTGAATTTAACCAAGATATTGAATTTGAAAGTGAGGTTAGAAGTCCAGGCTGGTTGAGATACCAAAAAAAATTAAAATGATGAAGCAAATTAAAAAATTTATATTTGATAATAATTTAGATGGATATATTGTACCAAAAAATAATTGTTACTTTACTGAATATTCAAATACCAATAATTTAGCAAAAATTACAAATTTTACTGGCTCAGCTGGATTTGCATTAATTTTAAAAAATAAAAATTATTTGTTTGTAGACGGGAGATATACACTTCAGGCAAAAAAACAATCAGGAAAAAATTTTAATATAGTCGAAATTCCTTATAGTTGGCCAAAAAATTTAGTTGAAATTAAAAATGCTAAAATTGGTTTTGATGCACGACTATTCACTATGGAAACATTGAAAAGATATTTTGAGAAAAAAGCAAATTTAGTTCCAATTAATTTTAATTTCAACATTAAAGAAAAAAAAAAAATTAATTTTATTTACAAACTAGATAATAAAACTGTAGGCGAAAGTTCCAATAAAAAAATTAGAAAAATAAAGAATTATCTCTTCAAAAAGAAAATAAATTATCTGTATGTTAGTGCTAGTGAGAATGTAAATTGGCTGTTAAATATACGTGGTAAAGACTTACCAAACAGCCCGCTAGCAAATTGTAAAATGATTATTTCCGCTAGGGGTAAGTCATTTATTTTTACTAACTTGAATAAAGCCTTTTATTTAAATAAAAATGAATTTAAAAATATAATTTTTTATGAAGAAGATTATTTTTTTCGAATAATTTCTAGTCTAAAAATTGGCAGCTTTTGTATAGATAAAAATACATGCTCAATATTTGAAAATCAAGTTTTGAGTAGTATGTTTAAAATATCATCATATACAGATCCAATTTATGATCTTAAATCAATTAAAAATGAAATTGAAATAAAAAATACTGCCAAAGCTCATATTGAAGATGGAGTGGCTTTAACAAAATTTTTGTATTGGTTTAAGTTTAATAAAAAGAAAATTACTGAAAAACAAGTAGAAAAAAAATTACAATACTTTAGAAATAAATCTAAAAATTATTTATTTCCAAGTTTTGATACAATAGCAGGCTTTGGTCCTAATGGAGCAATTATTCATTATAAATCCAATAATAAGACAAATAGGCAATTAAAAAAAAATGAGGTATTGTTAATTGACTCTGGAGGACAGTATAAATGGGGTACAACTGATGTAACTAGGACAATTATTTCAGGAATAGCATCAAGTAAATTAAAAAATAATTTTACTAGAGTTTTAAAAGCCCATATCGCAGTAATAAATTGCAATATAAAAAGAAAATCTAATGGTTACTTGATAGATAAATTGGCAAGAAAGCATTTAATTAAAAATGGATTGGATTACGCACATGGCACAGGTCATGGTGTGGGGTTTTTTTTAAATGTTCATGAAGGCCCTCAATCACTTTCAAAATATAATAAATTACCAATCAAAGAAGGTATGATATTGAGCAATGAGCCAGGCTATTATTTAAAAAATAAATATGGAATAAGAATTGAAAATTTAATTTGTGTAAAAAAAATTAAACAAAATTTAAAATTTAAAAACCTAACTTTCGCTCCAATTGATTTAGATTTAATTAATTTCAATTTGCTTACAAAAAAAGAGAGGGATTATTTATTTGATTACCACTTAGAGACTTATGCCAAACTATCAAAATATTTAAACAATAAAGAAAAGCAGTGGTTGTTGAATTTAATTAAGTAATTTTATTAATTCCTGTTGAGATATAATCTTAACTCCTAGAATTTTTGCTTGATCTAATTTTTTTTTAGTTGGCTTTTCACCAGTTACTAAATAATTTAGATTTTTGCTTACATTACTTAAGGTAGTTCCTGAATTTTTCTCTACTAATGACTTGGCTTCAGCTCTACTTATCCCCTCTAGTTTACCCGTAAACATAAAAGTTTTATTTTTTAGAATTCCATTTTTAACATTATTTTGACTTTCAATATTTAATATATTTTTTAATTTTTTTAAAATATCTAAATTTTTATCATTAAAAAAAAAATTTTTTAATGAATTTATTTGAGTCTCACCAATACCATCAATATTTGTAAATTTATCAAATTTATTATTTTTTATCATTTCTAAGAAATTTGATATATTTTTAACATTTTCACTAATAAGCTTTGCATTTTCCAATCCAATATGTCTTATTCCTAAAGAGTAAATGAATCTTTGTAATGAAACTTTTTTTGAATTTTCTATTGATGTTTTTAAATTATTAACAGATAAACTGCCCCATCCCTCTAATTTTAATATTTTAGAATAATCTAAATTAAATATATCTTGTGGTCTCTTTATTAGATTTAATTCCCAAAATTTTTCTATAACTTTTTTTCCCAAACCATCAATATTTAATGCTTCTTTAGATATAAAATGTTTCAATTTTTCAATTGCAATTCTCTCACAATCAAAACTATCATTTGTACATCTCCTGACAGCATCATATTTCTTGGTTATTATATTAAATTCCTTTGTTGTATTAGATCCACAAGATGGGCATATTTTAGGAAATATAAATAATTTTGATTTAGTGCTTCTTTTAGCTAAATCTACATTTATCACATGTGGAATTACGTCTCCGGCCCTCTCAACTTTTACAATATCTCCAACTCTTATATCTTTTCTTCTAATTTCGTCTTCATTATGAAGAGTTGCGTTAGAGACTACAACTCCACCAATGTTTACTGGCTCAACTTTTGCAACAGGTGTTAATGCACCTGTACGTCCTACCTGTATTTCTATATTTAAAATTTTTGTATCAGCGCTATCAGCAGAAAATTTATGAGCTATTGCCCATCTTGGTGCATTTGATGTAAATCCTAGTCTATCTTGTAATTTTAAATCATTAACTTTATAAACTAATCCATCTATATCATAATCTAATTTAAATCTTTTTTTTTCAATTTTTTTATGAAATTTAATCAAATCATTAATATTTGAAAGAATTACATTATCTTTATTTATTTTAAAACCCCATTTACTTAGATCGCTCAGAAAGTCAGATTGATATTTTTGTGAAATTCTATCATTATAACCAAAAGTGTATGCAATAAAATTTAGTGGAATTTTTTTTGTTTCTTCAGCATCCTTTTGTCTCAAAGAACCTGATGCAGCATTTCTTGGATTTGCAAACTGATTTTTTATTTTAACAAAATCTTTTTTTTTAATGAAAACTTCGCCTCTTATTTCAATTTCATTAGGAAAATCTGAGCTACTAATTTTTTGAGGAATATCTTTAATGGTTTTCAAATTTTCAGTAATAATTTCTCCAATTTTTCCATCACCTCTTGATACACCGTAAATTAATTTTTTATTTCGGTATGTTAGAGAGGCAGAAATGCCATCAATTTTGGGTTCTACGCTGTATTCAAATTTCATACTTTTGTTTAAATAATTAAAAATTTTTTTTTCGAAGTTCTGAAGATCCTGCTCATAAAAAGCATTTGATAGTGATAACATAGGGACTTTATGTTTATATTTTTTAAACGAATTAGAGGGTTTGTAACCAACAATTACATTTGGCGAATTTTTATTTTTTAAAAACGAGTATTTATTTTCTAAATTTAATATTTCATTTTTTATTTGATCATATTCAGAATCTTTTAAAACTGGACTACTTTTATCATAATAAAGTTTATTATGCTTTATAAGTTCTTTAATTTTTAAACGATAATACTTTCTAATTTCTACTTTTGTTTTCATTTACAGATTAGATTACTTAAAAAGGTTCCTAAATTTTTTCAAAATCGTTTCCTTTTGATCTTGTGCCAAATCTGACCTGACATAACTTTTATTAATTAATCTATAACTAGCCTCGTACCACTCACTTGACCTATAATTATATCCTAGGACAAATGCATATTTTTCTGCTTCATTTATTAGTCCTATTTTATAGTGTAATTCTACTAATCTATGCAAGGCTTCTTCTATATAAATTGTTGTATCATATTTATTAACAACAGTTTTAAATCTATTTATAGCAGGTATCCATTTTTCTCTTTGAACATAATATCTTGCCAGATACATTTCTTTTGACGCAATAATTTCAATTATTAATTCTAATTTATATCTAGAGTCTGACGCATAATCAGTCTCTGGATATTTATTAATTATTAATTCAAAATATTTTTTTGCTTCCATTATTTCGTTTAAATCTTTTTTTTCATCTACGATTTGATCGTAATGAGATAATGCTAGTAAATAATAAGCATAATCTGTTTGAGGATGATTTTTATATTTAACTAAAAATCGCTCTAAGTCTCTTATTGTATCTTTGTAGTAACCTTGAGTGAAGTACCCATAAGCTGACATCAACACTGCTCTAGGAGCCCAAATTGATTGAGGATATAATAGTTCAGCTTCACTAAATTTTTTTCCTGCATAAATAACATCACCTTTTTCAAATTCTAACATTGCATTATTGTAGGCTTCAATCATTTGTGTTTCCAAACTTTTTTCTGTTATGATGCTAATGTCATTATTTTTTTTTGAACATTCAGCTAACAATGTAAATATTAATATAATGAAGTAATTAATATTAATTTTCATCTGATTGTTTTATCAGAATATTTTTAAAATTCTAATCTTTAAGCTATTGATTTAAGGTTTTGATAATTTGTAAAAGTATGAGGTAATTGCTTACCTTTTATTTCAATTAAAGAATAATTACTTTTATCTGTAAAAAGTTTTCTCAATAACTGGTTTGTAAGTTTGTGACCACCTTGTGAACATTTAACAGATCCTATAATTTTATATCCTGATAAGAAAAGATCACCCATACAATCAAGAATTTTATGATTAACAAATTCTAATTTGTTTCTTAATCCCTCTTTATTTAAAACTGAATTATTTTTTACAACAACAGCATTTACTAGTGAGCCACCTTTTCCAAGATTAATTCTTTTTAGTTTCTCTATATCCTCAAACAGACAGAATGTTCTAGAGACAAAAACATTATTTAAATCATCTTCAAATACATTTACTTTATTTCTTTGTATATTTATTAGAGGATTTTCGTATTTAATTTCAAATTCTATATCACCACTTATGTTAGATTTTGAAATTGAAATAAATTTGTTTTCATCTTCAACTGTAATGTTTTTATTAATTTTTATAATTTTGATTGGTTGATCACTAAACTTTAGTCCAACTTGTTTAATTCTTTCTACAAAAACTTTAGCAGATCCATCCATAATTGGAACTTCTTCAGAATCAAGTTCTACAAGTGCATTGTCAATTCCTACTCCATAAAAAGCTCCTAATAAATGCTCTATTGTAGAAACTTTTACTCCATATTCGTTAGAAATAGTTGTGCAAAGTGTAGTGTCACTTACATTTGCATAATTTGGATAAACAATATTTCTAGTATTTAAATCAACTCTTCTGAATATGATACCAGTATTTGGAGAAGCTGGTTTAATTTTTAAATTAACTTTAGATCCTGTATGAATACCTATGCCATTTAGAGAGATAGGTTCTGATATAGTTTTTTGCGTAAGTAATGACACGATTTATTTATATAAAATGATGTGTTAATTAAATACTCAAGAAATATTACAAGAAAATACGTTCATTTATCAAAAAAATTGAAAAATTTTTCAAAAATTCCATGTTTTTTGCTAATTATTTTTGGTGATTCATAATTTGCAATATGGTTTTTAAGACCGCATTTGCAAATTTGAATATCTGTCTCATTATAAATCTTTATTGATTTAAGCCCAAATTTATCGTTCAAATAAAAAGTATTATTTTCAAATAACTTAGATCCATCACCAATTAAAAGTAATTCTGCATCCTCTGAAGTATATTTGCTACTATCAATTTTTAATTTTTTTAAAGTTAAATCTAAAATTTCTTGTACTCTGTACAAAATAACTTTTTTCAATAAATCTAAAGAAATTTTTTTATTTATAATTTCTGATATTAATATTGATCCATCTGAAGATTTATTTTTGTATGAAAACTCAGTATCAGTTTTATTAAAAGTTTTTTTTAATTTTTCTGCGTCCGCTTCTGTAATTTTAAAAATATTTGAGATATCTTTTGTGATGTGGTATCCTCCAATTGGAATTGTTTCTATTAACTTTATTTTTTTATTCACAAAAAAATTGATCGAGGATCTTTTTAAACCAATATCTAAAAAAATAATTTTGTCTTTACTTAATTCTTTTACGTAAAATTGAGATTTAATATAAGATGAGCAAAAAATATTCTTTATATTTAAGTTATTTTTAATAAATTCATCTCTAATTCTCTTAATAAATATTTTTGGAAAACATATTAATTTAAACTCAGCTTTTAAATTATTTGTGATTATGCTGTCCTCAGGAAATTTATCAAAAAATATTTCATTATCTACTATACATTTATCAACTATTATCTGTGATAAATAATATTTGTTATAGTATGAGCTAATTATTTGATTTAATTCTAATATTAGGGCTTCATATAATTTTTTAATATTGGAGCTTCTATCTAATTTTTTTATTAATGCTATATCTATTACAAATAATTCTGATGAGTCTAAAATTAATATAATATCTTCAATGTGATATGAAAATTTTTTTTCAACTTTTTTTATTATTTTATCCAGTACTTCAAAATGACTTTGAAAATTCTCATTGTAATTTATATTCATTGAGTCCGAAAATTTTTCATCTAAGTTTGTATCGAATGTAGCAAATCGAATTTTAGAAGATCCAAAATCAATTATATTGAAATAATTATTTTTATTCATTTCTCAAAATTAATCTATTTTGAATTCTTAAATCGATAATTGCGTTAGATGGAATTTTATTATTAAATTCGAACTTTTTAAATACATTAATAGCTTCGGAAATATTTTTATTTGGTAATTGAATTATAAAATTATTTGCAAAATGTATATCCCATCTTTTGTTTTTGTGATAATAATATTTGATTATTTCAGTAAGATCAATTTTTTGATTTAAAAGTTCTCTCTGAAGAAAAATGTAGTCAGCTATATCAAATTTTCCAAAAATAGTTGGTAGCATTTTTTCATTTAAAATTTGATTTGCCGATATAAAATTTCCATTTTGTCCTACAAAATATTTTTTTTGCTCTATGTAAGTAATTGCTAATAAATTAGTTACTTTAAATTTTATATTTATAGTTGAAGGGTATTTTTTTTCAATATTTATAGATTCTATAAAATTAAGTTTTTCAATTTTTTCTAAAAGAAGTTTTTTGTTTATAAAAAAAATATTTTTACCTATTAGAAATCTTGTATTTAATAAAATTATATCGTGAATTTCTTTTTTTGTATTTTCGGTATTAACTTCAGTAATCTTAAAATTACTTTTTAAATTATTTATTAGATTATTATTAAAAATTGTTGATACAAATAGGAAGGTAACTAAGTAAAAATATATTTTTTTTTTATTTATTAATTGAAGCATCTTTCAAAATTTTTTTTATCAAATTTTTGAAAGTAATGTTATT
>MDTG01391730.1_pt1 | contig 11772 bp, 10 predicted proteins | sample 811421 | NCBI WGS metagenome assembly MDTG01 (sample SAMN05326645, study PRJNA326480) | marine metagenome | isolation source: seawater | place: Pacific Ocean: South East | collected 2011 | reverse complement strand
CAGCCCATCCAGCCATCAGAGTTCCAACTATGTTGGCAGCTCCAATGACCGAAATCGCGAACCCTCCCAGTGCGGCGGTGGTCTCTATCCCTAGATCTCCACACCATCCTGCGGGATCGATCGGAGCACTCATCTCAGTAATCAGTGCAGGGAAGTGGGCAGTAATGAAAGCAAGCTGATATCCACAGGAGAAGAACCCCACGAAGATCATCATGTAGGAAGGATCCTTCATCGCTATACGCAGTATCTCCCCGAGACTCTCCTCAATCTCCTCCTTGCTGGCTCTGCCGGGAGCTTGCATGAACGGAAGTAACAGAAGAACAGCGAGTATCGAGACAGCGAAGATAATGAATACAGATTGCCAACTCATACTCTCCAGCAGGTAAACGGCTACTGTCGGTCCGACAATTTGCCCGGCAGATCCAGAGGCCGTTGCTATGGCCATACTCATCGCCCTGTGTTCGGGAGCACTAGCTCGACCGATCACTGCAAGAATGACTCCGAATCCAGTTCCAGCAATTCCGAATCCGACGAGAACCTCGTAGAATTGAACTTCGAAGGCAGTCTCCGCTCCCGTTGTTAGAACCAATCCCAGAGAATAGAGAATCGCCCCTAGAACAATGGCTTTCCTATCACCTAGTTTTTCAGAGAAGGCACCGAATAAAGGAGCACCGAAACCCCAAGCCAGATTCTGAATTGCTATTGCTAGACTGAATTCTGCCCTAGGCCAGCCGAATTCATCTTGTATGGGTATCTGGAATACTCCGAATGAAGCTCTGATTGCGAAGCCTACGAGGACAATAATGCACCCTACTAACAATACAGGGGTGAATAGAGAGGCGCCCTTGTCCCCCGAGTGATCGGACACTAAGTTCCACTTCCACGGAACGCTTCACAGACGATCTCTATCAGGGCATCCAGAGGGAGACCTGCCGCTTGATACGCCGCTCTGGCAGGAGGCATCGCGTCCCCCAGCCATTCTCCGTAGATTTCATTGACAACTCCGTAATCACTCATATCGGAAAGGAGAATCACTACCTTGACTAGATCCGCTCGAGATGAGTTCGCCGCAAGCAGTAAGTCATCTATCTTTGAGAGTGCACTGTGTGTCTGCCCCTCTATCGAATCGCCTCCATCAACACCGACCTGGCCGGATAGCCAGATGTGGTCTTTGACGGTTATTCCCGGTGAGTATGGAGCGAAAACCTTCGCTCCCGTATCTATCTTCAGCTTGCGAGCCATGCAATTCGTAGGGGCTGCCGGTCAAAGAACTAATCCCGGAGCATCTCGACTATCCTGATGTGGTCTCCAGATATTTCCTCCTCAGTAATCTGGTCTAGAGGCCTCCACTCGGCATGTGAGGCGTCATCCCCTGCAACGGGAACTGACTCCGGATCAACTTCAACTAGGTAGAACAGGGCGATGACGTGCTTGCGAGGGTCTCTGTCTGGGTCCCCGTGAATAGATAGGGCGACCGGATCGAACCCATCTACTCCAGCCTCCTCCTCCAGCTCCCTGATTACCGCATCTTCGGGGTCCTCTCCATAGTCCACAAAACCTCCTGGGAATGCCCACATTCCCTTGTACGGCTCCTGGCCTCTTCTGATCAGGAGGACCTCAGTCTCAGGCCCCTCTCCCCTCAATGCAACTGCGTCGACTGCCACGGACGGACTCCTGTAACTATCCCGTCCACAGTGGCTACACGCGTCATTTCCCATATTTTCTCCCCCTCTTCTGGAATGACTCGAGCGCTTCGTAGAGGTCAGACTTCGTAAACGACGGCCAGTGCACGTCCGTGAAGTGGAGTTCAGAATATGCGATTTGCCAAAGGAGGAAATTGGAAATACGTTCCTCACCACTGGTTCGGATGACTAGGTCAGGGTCAGGAAGGTTAGACGTATACAGTCTACTGGATATTTGTCCTGTATCTATCGAATCAAGAGAAATCTCGCCTTCAGCGTGTGCTGCAGCGACCTCCCTCACCGCGTCAACTATCTCCTCCCTACCGCCATAGGCAAGACACACGGTGAAAAGGAAGTCAGAGTATTCCGACGTGGCACCCTCTGCAGTCCTGATTGCTTCACGTACCCTTTCGGGAAGCATCTCTAAGCGTCCAACAGCTTGGACTTTCACCCTCCTTGAGTGTATTTTTGGATCTTCAGAAATCTCTGTCAGGCCCGAGACATACAGATCATACAACGACTCCAACTCATCTTCTGACCTCTCGTTGATATTCTCGGTAGATAGTGCGTACACAGTGAAGTAGGGAATTTCCAAATCCAAGATCCAGTCCATCACCTCCTTGAGTTTCTCCTTTCCCTTACTGTGTCCGATATTCCTGTCCAAATGGCTGTCCCAAGCAAACCTTCTATTTCCATCCATGATTATCGAAACATGCCGGGGGAGTTCGCCTTCCTTCAATCGTTCACCGAGTCTGTTTGCCCGAATCCTGTCAGTCCTAGATACGAAACTCCATGCATAGCTAGAATTAGCCACTATTCGAGCTGGAACTGAGACTATTCTGAACCGCAGCATCCACTTTGCAATGGAGTCTAGGCGCCTTCCTAGGGCACTCCGCCGCCTTCCCATGAGTTGACCAGATGATAGCCCCACTAAAGGGAGTCGCCTCGGAATGAGGCTATTCGAACACGATGTCCGCTGAATCTCCGACCTCTTCCAGAAGGCCCTTGTCGGGATTGACCACAATTACTTGCCCCGATTTTTCCCATACTGCTAGATCGTGTCTGCTATTGCCAGCGTATCCGAACCCCTTCTCACCAAAACGCGCCACGAGGGCCTCGGCCTTCTTCTTGTCTCGCAGATTGTAGCTTCTGTCCGATGCCATGACATCTGAGAAGAGGCCCACATGAGCAGCGACCTGTTCAGCGACAATCCTATCAGAAGCGGTTGCCAGAATCAGAATCCTTCCCTTGGCATGCTCCCCGGTAAGCCAGTCTAGGAATGTATGGTGGTAATCAAGCTCTGAGGGATCAAAGACCAGCTTCTTGGCTAGGTCTCTTTTCCATTCAGCCCTCTTGCCGAGAAATTCCTTCAGTATCACCCCGGGAATCATCCAAGGGCGCTTAGAGAGGACCCTCTTGACACTGATGTCAGACAAATCGGACAGTATCAGAGTCCCATCCATGTCCACTGCCAGTGGTATGTCCGCCCCCACTTCTCCCATGCTGGCCGCTCTACGCCTACCGATTCAAGCCTTCGTAGAACGCAATGACGTCAATGGCCCATTCATGCGTACTGACTACGATGCCACAGCCTCCCCTATGGGATGTTGAATGGCTTCTCAGGGGGTGGGGACTTTCCCCAGTATGTCCTGAGGCAGACAACCCCGAGCCCCATGAAGAAGAGGGGTATCGGAAGGTCGGCCAAGGAAGGAGGGATGCTATTGAGCAGAGTTGTGGTGGCGAAGAAGAATGACATCAGGGAGAGTGCAGCGAACGTCCTGTTGTTGAACATGGCCTTCTGATACGGCCTTACATAGGCCAGCATCGTAATCGCTGGCTCGGGAGCACCTGACTGATGCGAAGTAGCCTCCATGACATCCAGTAGACACTGCTCGTACTCCCATATCGCGACTCCTCCCTTGTGGGAGTAGAATGCCGCGTCTGAACACCACTCCTCGGGTGCTGTGGACCTCCATCCATCTATGAGGGATGACCTCAGCTCCACTATTCCCAAGGCTGATCCAGATTCATAGTATATCCTTGAGAGGTCATGCATCAGGGACGCAAGATCCCTCATAGCTGGCTTATCCGAATCATGAGGATGAAGGGCGTCAGATAGTCTTGGAGGACCGATTCTGATACCCCCATCCGAGATGTCTGAGAACCGAACGTCGAGGAGGCTCAGGGTTCCTGGCTGCTCTTTCGTAAATGGAGCTCTCCAAATGAACTGGGCCCTGAGAACTCTCTCTATTGCCTCATTTCTGGTGTTCCACCTCTTCTGATCGGGAGGGGTTGACCTTGCCTTCTCCATGGCAGTGTGGTACTCTCCCAGGATGGCTCCAGAACTCCTGAGGATCTTGGTTGAGGACTCCATATCGTTATCCCGTAGAGCGTTCGTAAGGGAATCTTCTGAGCCAATGAACTGGTTTTCGGACTTCCTGACTATGGCTATGTCTCGTCCGTTCCAGTAGAACCCACCACACGGGGAGTCGCACATCTCTGGGGCGCGCCTAGACCTTGCCCTAATCTGTCCATCCGATCCCCATGGTAGGAACTCTGCCACCCATTCTTCGTCTCCACTCAATCTCACTATTGGACCCCTGGGTGACTCCTCATAGGTCAGTGATGCGATATTCACAGTGGGTACCTCGCCCCACGACTCCAGGTCCGATATCACCTTCTCCCAGTCCGCGGGCCCATTGATCTCCTCTGGTTCAAGCATGGAGGCTGACATCCCTATTCCAGCCACCTTAACGGACCGGAATCCAGTCGGGCACGGGCCATCTGACTCCACTATTCTCATTTTCCTAGGCCTCCATAGCGGCACATTTTCCCGAATGACCAGATTATTGGAATCCTGGTCGAAGTCGTAGAACCTGGGGGTCCCTGTCGCTATCTCCACCGATACGATGTCCTGTGGGCTGATGGACTCAATATGCATAACAATCGACCGGAGAGAGTTCCCATGGGCGGACACCAGGACGTTCTTGCCTTCCTTGAGGTCCGGAAGTATCTCCTCCTCGAAGTAGGGGATGGTCCTCTCTGCATTCATCTTCAGGCTCTCCCCACCAGGGGGAGGAACATCGAACGAGCGCCTCCAAATATGCACCTGTTCCGCTCCATGAATCTCTGCCGTCTCTGCCTTATTCAGGCCCTGCAGATCACCATAGTGCCTCTCGTTGAGACGCTCGTCTCTGAAGACTGGAACATCGCTTGAGTGAGAACTCCTGCTCATGATTATCTCCGCGGTTCGTTGCGCTCTCTTCAGTCCGCTAGTGTGTACAACGTCGAACTGGATATCTGAAAGCTCATCCCCAGCAGTCTCTGCCTCTATGACGCCTCTCTCCGAGAGCTCTACATCAGTCCATCCCGTGAACCGATTCTCGGCATTCCAAACCGACTGCCCGTGTCTGATTAGGACCAATATTGACATATCATCCCTCAGGAATTGTGAGTCTCTCTAAGTCTGGGTTCGTGGAACTTTAGGCCACACTCTACAGCCCTTGCCCTGGCCATTAGGGCCAAGTCCTCCTTCATCTCCCTCTCGACCTTTCCAGATGAGTCGCAGTAGAAGTTCGTACTCACGATAATCTTCGAAGGCCCTACAGAACTAACCCTGACCCAGGAGTCCTCCTTCTTGACCGACCTCGCATCAGATATGGCCTGCTCCAACAACGATTCGCAGAATGACCTCAGTGAGTCTTGATCACTGCTGGCTTCGAACTCAAAGACGGGTCTTATCCTCCTGAATCTCCTCTGGCTGAAGTTCTCCACAGCCGAGTTGGTGATATTCGCATTAGGAACGGTCACCAGCGTGTCAGCACCGGTGCGTATGAGAGTCGTTCTGAGGGCTATGGTCACAACCTCGCCTTCCACGCCATCGACGATAATCCAGTCTCCGACGTTGAATGGTTGATCAATCAGGATGCTAATTGCTCCGAAGATGTTAGCCACTGAGTCCTTGGCTGCAAGTGCCAGAGCCAGACCGGTAATTCCCAAACCGGCTATCAGTCCATTCAGATCTAGCCCGCCGAGTCCCGCCATGACGAAGACCCCGCTAACGACAACAGCCAGACGTCCCACTGACTCAGCTACGCTAGCCAATGATCTCCTGGCTGCCATATTATCGCCCTCAACTACGATGAAAGCATCCAGATAGTCCACCAAGCGATATGCAGCCACAAGCATCAGTAGGACAAATCCGGCGTAAATGTACGAGTTGACCGTATCCACGATCTCAGAATCCCAGACTGGATTTGAATTACCATTCAGCCAATCTATTGACATGTTAATCACTAGGAAACCAATCATCCATCCCAATGAGGCAGGCGCCAAGACGCTCTTCCCGTCAATCCGATCGGTCTTCGACAAGATGTCCATTAGTCGGGGGAAAACAAACCTGCGAGCTAGCACCCCACTTGTCACGCTGAGTACAATCACTGCTATCATCACAGTCATAGTTCCGGTCGAAAAACCGAGGAATCCAGCCTCTCCTGCCATAAAGTCGTCCAGTTGCTCCATGAACCGGCCGACGTACTGTCACACATAAACTCAGCCCCGGCCCATAGGGCCGGATAACGAGGGATTGAATACCGCCTGTACTGTCGCGGTGACGCACATGACGTCGAGAAACACCTCGAGCGACCCTCCAAGGCGCCCTCGGGCACCCGTTGCGGCCATGCTGATGCCGCTCCTCCTCTCGGTTCTGGCACCGGTAACGATGATCGCCCCAGTAACTGCCCAGGATGATGGAGAGGGACTGTCCCCACAGGATATCTGGTCTGACGAGTACGCATTCCAGGTATTTCCATGGGGGGGTGACAGCAGGGTACAGTTCAGAGAGTATCACGACTACTTCTCAATGAAGGAGAGAATGCAGATTCTAGCCGATCAGAACACTGAGATTATGACATTCCATGAGGGAATGCCAGGAGGTCTTAACGCCAGGGGGGACGAGACAAATCTGGGATCATACCAGGGGTGGTTCTACAACCACGACACTCCCTGGGTCAAGATTACTGCAGATGTCCATGGCGGAGAATGCAACACCTTCGTCGGTGATTGTGGAAACTACGAAGACCGTCCCGACGTCATGCTGGCCGGAAACTTCCATGCCAGGGAATGGATGTCATATGAAGTGCCAATGCTATTCCTTGAGACTCTAATCTACTACTATGGAAAGGCAGGAATAGACAACGACGGAGACGGGCTAATCGACGAAGATGGTTGGGATGGTATCGATAACGATGGAGACTGCTTGATGCTGAATGCGTCCAACCAAGACAGCAATGGCGATGGAAATCCCTGTGGTCCGGGCGATTTAGGGGTTGACGAGGACTTCTCCGAGCAATTCATCACTGATATGATCAACACTCGAGAGATGTACCTAATTCCGATGCTCAATGTCGATGGGAACAGGTATGACAGAGAAGTCTACTGCGGCCCGACAGCTTGGGAGAACTGCCCAACATCCGGATGGAGGAAGAACCTCAGGGACAATACGGTAACTGGCGTAACTCCCCTTCCTGACATAGACGAGGAGGTGGACCCGAGCTGTGACGGTGTTGACCTAAATCGTAACTTCCAGTATGAATGGGGCGCCCCTCTCGGCGCCACCGGGCCCCTAGTCCCAGGGATGTGCTACTCCGATTCAGGTGCCAATAATGACGTTTACAACGGTCCAGTCGACACCGTAGACCAAGACGGTGACCTCAGATTGAATGAGGATCACGTGGATGGCAAGGACGACGATGCCGATGGACTCATCGATGAGGACTGGGCCGGGGGGAACAGCGAGCCGGAGACCAAGTTCATCCAAGACATGACTGAGATGAACGATGACAACAATGACGGATTCTCGGAATTCAAGAGCACATTGAGCTGGCACTCATTCTCAGAGTTAGTCCTCTGGCCATGGGGCCACTGCACTGGCTGCTATACGCCAGATGACGAGTTCTTGGTATACCACGGCGTGAAAATGGCGGAGATGACTGATTATGCTCCAATGCAGTCCTCGGACCTCTATCCAACGACTGGGGACTTCTGCGACTGGCACTATGGGGTGCACAACTCCTACTGCTACACCATGGAAATAGGGACGGCCTTCCATCAACATCCGGATGACATAGCCCATATCGCCGTTCGAAATCTCGGTGTGCCTTTCTACATGGTTGAGATGGCGGACGACCCCAGGTACCGTGCAATCGTCGGGATAGAGAATACGACGACCAGACAGTGGCTTCAGACTCCCGACACAGTAGAGTTGGAGAAGGGCGACCTCCCAATTTCGATATGCCTGGACCAGGCATTCCCTTATTCAGTCGATATCAATATGACTCACCTGATGTGGAGGCTAGTAGAGCCAACAAGGACGCAGAATGACTTCGGACCCACTGAGTGGGTCGACGTCCCATGGAAAATGTCTGCTTTCGCAGTACCCGAAGAGCCAGAGTCATGCATCCTCCTTGACGGAGAGAACGGAACTTCTCTGAGCTCTAGCATCCCTCTCCCCGACACTTCGGTTGGCAAGATTCAGTACAAGGCTATGCTTGGAACTGTGAACGGCGCCTTCCCATTCTCATATCCCACCACAGAGGAAGGAGGCAACTACTACGAATTAGCTATACCTTACAGAGCTAGCTTCGGATCCAGCATCTTGGCACTGATGATGTTCGCCGTGATTGCCAGCTTTGTCTGGGGCGGCCTAGGCCTTACGCTGAGGGCCATGTTTGACGACGAGGGAGGGGTGATAGGGCTCCCCGAGCACATGATCGCAGATGCCGAGGAGGAAGGAGGATGAATCCACAGACAGAGTCATCCTCTGACGAGTTCAGCGGCAGGCTAGGCCTCATATTCGCGACCATTGGAGCTGCCATCGGAACAGGAAACATCTGGAGGTTCCCACGGATGGTTGGGGCCAATGGAGGGGGTTCATTCCTCGTTCCCTGGCTGATATTCCTCTTCGTGTGGTCGGTCCCGCTGATTATCGCTGAGTTCGCCCTAGGCAAGAGGAGCAGGACGGGAACGGTCGGAACATTCAGGATATTCGCAGGCAACAACTTCGCTTGGATGGGCCTCTGGACGGCATGGATTTCGACCGCAATAGGATTCTACTACGCCGTAGTGACGGGGTGGTGCCTGAACTACTTCCAGTCAGCCGTAAGGGGGGGTCTCGGGAGCGAGGTCGACACAGTCGAGGTCTGGAACTCGTTCCTCCAGTCTCCCAGTCAGGTGATTTTCTTCCAGCTCATAGCGGTCCTGATCACCATGGCCGCCATATGGAGGGGCGCCAAGGCGATAGAGAAGGTAAACGTCATTCTCATGGTATCCCTGTTCATACTTCTCTTCTCAGCCCTGTTCCTCGCTTTCGTGATGGACTTGGAGGATGGAACCCTGGATGGATTCGTCTACATGTTCAGCATCCAACCGGAGTACCTCATGCAGCCAGAGACATGGATCAACGGCCTTTCCCAGTCAGCGTGGTCCTGCTCCGCAGGAATGGGTATGGCTATCACGTACTCGGTCTACATGAGGAAGGACGAGGATACCACCCTGAATGCCGCAACGATGTGCCTGGCCAACAACAGCATCAGCATCATCGCAGGACTGACGGTGATGATGGCGGTCTTCGCAGTCGTGGACGCCCCCCTCAGCGCTGTTGGAGCCGGTAGCTCCGCAATCACCTTCCTAGTTCTTCCAGAGGTCTTCGCACAGGCCCCGGGAGGGGCAGCAGTGCAGCTGATCATGGTCACTGTCTTCTTCCTGGCGCTATCCTTCGCAGCCCTGACTTCCATGATCTCAACAGTTGAGTTGTGCGTCAGGAACTTCGTCGACCACGGGGTGGACCGCTCTCAGGCAGTAGGATTCACCACGGTGTCGATATTCTTCTTCGGCCTCCCTAGCGCAGCCCTGTGGATTCGCATGGACTCGGCGACTGGGGTCGCCTTCCCGCAGTTCCTCGAGGTACAGGACCACATCTGGGGCTACGGTCTCATGTTCAGCGGCCTATTCATCGCCTACAGCATCTGGAAGTACGGATGGAGCAGGTACAGGGTCTGGCAGGAGGAGAACGATATCACCGGGTTCAGCCTTAGGGACTACCTGGACAACGGCGTCTCCTCTTTCCGTGACGACTTCATCAACACTGGCGACAATGACTGGTGGATAGGGCGCTGGTGGGACTATATCATGTACCTAGGGTTCCCACTGATGTTCTCCGTACTGATGATATCCTACTTCGTCGATCTGCTGGTCAACGTGCACGATCCTTGGAACCCCTCCAACCCACACGGGATATCCATCATCCTGCTTTTCTGGGGCATAACCGCAATCCTCTTCATCGGGCTGAACAGGTACGTCCTCGTCAACAGGATGGTCCCCACGGACAAGGTAAGCCCAGCACCATGGCCCCTCTACGTACTCTCGGGTGACTACGAGCTGGAGCCAAGGCCGCTGTACAGGAACGTACCAGAGGGCGCCGAGGCGCCCATAGACACTCTCCCAGGGGGAGATGACGACTTCATCGTCCAGCTGGGAGACCCACTCCCTCCGACCTACACCGACGACAGGGGCAACAAGCACGCACATTCGTTGGGAACAGTTGAAGCCGAGATTGTCTAGTCGGGAACATGCTCGAGCAGGCCGCAGCGGCAGTCGCTGTCCTCCTGATAATACCTGGATGGGCAATAGGGCTTCTGGCAGTTGCAATCTACCTCTGGAGGAAGCTCAACCCCTCCAGAAAGGAATGATGGGTGCTTCTTGAGCCGTAGGGCTTGAAGTGGTCTTGTTCGTGGCGGGGTCGTGGCACAGGGCGTACGCGGAACACGGGACTTCTACCCCGAGGACATGCGATTGAGGAACTGGCTCTTCGACAGGTTCCGCTCCGCAGCTCGCGAGCACGGCTTCGAGGAGTACGACGCCCCAGTCCTCGAGCACGAGGACCTCTACACCCGAAAGCAGGGCGAGGAGATCACTCAGCAGCTGTACGGCTTCGAGGACAAGGGGGGAAGGAGGGTCGCCCTGAGGCCCGAGATGACGCCTTCCTTGGCTCGGATGGTCATGGCCAGGGCGGGAGCCCTGCCAACCCCGATCAAGTGGTTCTCGATCCCCCAGTGCTGGAGGTACGAGAGGACGCAGCGAGGCAGGGGCAGGGAGCACTACCAGTGGAACGTTGACATCTGGGGGGCTGACGGGGTCGAGGCGGACGCCGAGCTCCTGTCTGTGCTGGTGTCCTTCTTCCGCTCAGTCGGACTGACTTCCGATGACCTCTCAATTAGGGTCAGCAGCCGCAAGGTGCTGGAGGAGGTACTGGGCTCGATAGGCGTCACCGGTGAGGCATTCCCAGCCGTCTGCGTGATAGTCGACAAGATGGACAAGCTCCCACAGGACGCCATAGCGGCCCAGCTATCCGAGCAGGGCCTGGGTGAAGATGACATAAGCTCGGTCACATCAGTCCTTGGTCTCTCTGACATCTCGCAGCTTTCCTCAGCTTTGGGAAGCGACAGTCCAGCGGTCTCCGAGCTGACCGAGCTCTTCCAGCTCGCGTCCGCGTACGGGATAGAAGAATGGCTCTCGCTCGACGCCTCGGTAGTCAGGGGGCTCGCTTACTACACGGGCCCGGTCTTCGAGGCCCACGACCGTGCCGGCGAACTGAGGGCTGTGTGCGGAGGAGGCAGGTACGACAGGCTGCTCTCCACCCTCGGTGGCAAGGACATGCCCGCCACTGGGTTCGGCTTCGGTGACATGGTAATCATGGAGCTCCTCTCCGATAAGGGACTGGTCCCGGACCTCCCAAGCGGGAACGAGGACGTCGTGATGTCGCTCGGCGAGGACCTGAGGCACGCGGCCATGTCGGTTGCCTCCAAGCTCAGGGAGTCAGGCAGGTCGGTGGACCTGGTGCTGGACGACAAGAGGATGAAGTGGGCGTTCAAGCACGCGGACAGGACCGGTGCCCAGAGGCTCGTCATGGTGATGCCGGACGAGTGGTCATCAGGAAAAGTCAGGATCAAGGATCTCGATAGCGGCGAGGAGTCCGACGTCTCCTTCGACGACCTGTGATCATTCTTCTCTAGATAATCTGCTAGCGGCTACT
>MDTG01298411.1_pt1 | contig 11772 bp, 5 predicted proteins | sample 811421 | NCBI WGS metagenome assembly MDTG01 (sample SAMN05326645, study PRJNA326480) | marine metagenome | isolation source: seawater | place: Pacific Ocean: South East | collected 2011 | reverse complement strand
TCAATAATGCACAAAATTTTGGTTTATCACAGCTTCATCAACTTAGAGGACGTATTGGAAGATCTTCTAAACAAGGTTATTGTTACGTCCTCATACCTTCATCTGATATAAATAATAAATCTAAATCAAGGTTACAAAGTTTTGTCAAAAACTCGCATCTTGGAGCTGGTTTTAATATAGCTAATGAAGACTTAGAGATTAGAGGTGCTGGTGAAATACTGGGCGTAAAGCAATCAGGTCATATTGATACTATTGGAATGTCACTATATATGTCTATGCTTAAAACAGCTTTAAAAAATGACCATATAGAAATTAATCAATCATGCGAAATAAAGGTTTCTGTAACTAGCTTAATACCTGAATATTACTTACCCTCACCTGCTGAAAGACTTAAAATTTATAGAAAACTTTCAGCTGCTGATCTCATAACTTTAAATGAAATTAAGGTTGATTTATTAGATAGATGTGGAAAACACCCGCCTGAATTAGAAAATTTATTTAGAATTACTAAAATTAGTATTAAAGCTAAATCTTTAGGTATAACAAAAATTGTTCAATCATCTAAATATCTAAAACTTAAATTTAGCAAAACTTTAAAAGATAAAACATTATCAATAATATTGAATATTGCCAGTGAAAATTTAGAAACATATGAAATCAAAAAAAATGGTGAACTTTGGATCAATTATAATGGTCAAGATGTGTTAAATTTAGTAGATGATGCCATTCAAAAATTCTCATAAAGTACTAATTTTTCTCTCATTCTTCATTGGTACAATCAAAGCAGAAGATATTTATAAAGTTGAATTAATAATAATTAAATTTAATGACGTAACAACAGAAGAAAAATTTTCAAAAAATATAAATTTCTCACCAATTGTTGTGAACAATTTAAAAGAGAGAGATCCGATAGTCGTACAAGAAGAATTTATAGATAATAATCTGATATCGACAGATATTTTAGATGCAAGTGTTACAACAGCTGAAAAAGATATCAATAATATTAATGAAATAGAAAAAAATATTTATGAATTATATGAATACACAAACTTAGAAAATTTAGATTTCTTAATTGGTAGGTTAAAATGGAGAGAAAATATTGAGATTTTAGATTCACTTTCCTGGTATCAACCACTGAAAGACCAAGAGGAATACACATTCCACTTTGACCAGGAAAATAATGTAAGCTTATATGTAAATATTTATGAATCTAGATACCTTCATATAAATCTTAAAGCATTTTTTGGACAATTGAATTCCGAAAACGAAATTACAGAATTTATTAATGAAGATAGAAGGGTTAAAAATTCAGAAATAAGCTACTTTGATCACCCAAGTATGGGCCTTATTATTAGGATTGATAGAACTTAGGATTCTTGCTCTTGAGGATAATAAGCATTCTCATCAAATGAATGATCAGTGATATCCTTTACCGATCTTATTTCTGGAATTTGTTCGATTAAAGTTGTTTCAATCCCATCTCTTAATGTTACATCGATCATTCCGCACCCCTGGCAGCCACCTCCGAATTGAAGAATTACATCCGAATCTTCTGTAAACTCAACAAGAGAAACTTCACCACCATGCGATGCTAGCATAGGATTGATTTCATTGTATAAAATAAAATTAATCTTATCTTCAATAGAACTATTTTCACCAATATTAGGCATTTTTGCGTTGGGAGCTTTAATAGTTAACTGACCATCAAAATTATCTTCATCAAAATTTACGATCGCATCCTTAAGATAATCTATACTTTTTGAATCAATAAAAACATCTATTAATTCAAGATGCATAACCTCATCATACTTATCAACCTCATCTATATTGCAAAAAGCCAAACATGTTTCGGCTTTTGGTGTTCCTGGCCGATCTATAAATATTCTAATGCCAAGATTGTCCTCATCTTTTCCATCAATAAGTTTTTTTAAATAAACTTCAGCCGATGAGGTAATTTCAATATTGTTTTTCATTTGTTTTATTCTTGAAGCACGATTTTAACTTGTTTTTAAATAATAAGAAAAGATTGATAATAAGAATTTCGTTTTAAAAATTTTAAATCTAATATTCATTGATACCTGGGCATGATAGTATTCACTGTAATTTCATATATGAAAAAATATTTAAATATTTTATTATCTTCTATTATTTTATCTGGCTGTATTACTATGACTTCAAACACTCCCCCAAATCCAAAAAAAATACCATATGAATTAGAGTCTCATGGCGATGTGAGAATTGATAATTACTATTGGATGAGAGATGACTCAAGATCTGATCCAGAATTAATTAGCTACTTGGAATCAGAAAATGAATATTTTAAAGAATGGCGGAGTCAACATATTGATTATCAAAGTGAAATTTTTAATGAGTTAAAGAAAATGATTCCTGCTGAAGAAGAAACGCTCAGAGTTAAGGATGGGAGCTATTTTTACTACAGTAGGATTGAGGCTGATCAGCAATATTCAACATACTTTCGTAATAGAACGAATGAGGAAGTTCTTCTTGATGCTAATAAAGAAGCTGAAGGCCATGAGTTTTACAGCACTGCGGGATTAAATATTTCACCTGATGAAAGCATGTTAGTTTATGGAGAAGATTTCACTGGAAGACGTGAATATACTTTAAAAATAAAAAATTTAATTAATAATCAATTACTCGATGATGAAATTGTAAAAGTATCGCCTAATGCTATATGGTCGAGTGATTCAAAACATATTGTATATGCTAAAAAAGATGAAGAGACGCTAATACAAAATCAAATATATGTTCATGAGCTTGGTACCGATCAATCTGAGGATAAGTTAATTTATAAAGAAGATGATAATGAATTTAATATTTGGTTATCTGAATCTAGAACAAAAAAATATATTTATATATATATTGAAAAAACTAACTCAAGTGAAGTGTGGCTTATGGATAAAGCTAATCCGCTAGGAGAACTTGAGTTAGTCTTAAAAAGATCAGAAAACCATCTTTATTCTGTTGAAGATGGTGGTGATTATTTCTATGTCCTCACAAATTATGATGATGCAAAAAACTTCAAAGTTATGCGTCTAGAAAAAAATGATTTTCAAGATATTAATAATTGGGAAGAAGTTATTGAAGTTCGTGACACTCATTACATTGAGGATATGTTAACTTTTAAAGATTTTGTAATTATACAGTCTAGATATGACGGTATACCAATCATTGAAGTCTATGACTTAGCTAATAAATCTCTAAAACAAATTAATATGAATGATGAAGTGTATGATTTAGGTCTAGTTTATAACAATGACTTTAACTCAAGCTTCTTTAGATATTCATATTCTTCACTCAAAACATCGCCCCAAATATTCAAATTTGATTTATATGAAAGTACTAATAATGTGATATGGAAAAAACAGGTTAATAATTTTATTGATACAGATTACGAAGTAAAAAGAATCAAAACAGTTGCTAGAGATGGGACTCTAGTACCCGTTTCAATTGTTTTTAAAAAAGGGTTAGATCTTAAAAATGCTCCTATGCTAATTTATGGCTATGGATCATATGGGATTAATATGGACTCAGGCTTTAGATCAACTATTACACCTCTTTTAAATAGAGGCTTTATATTTGCTATTGCACAAATAAGAGGTGGTGCTGATATGGGTAGATATTGGTATGAAGACGGACGAATGTTAAATAAAAATAATACATTTTTTGATTTTATAGATTCCACAAAATTTCTAACTGAAAATAATATCGGACATAAAGATAAAATCTTTGCTATGGGTGGGAGTGCTGGTGGTTTACTAATGGGCGCCGTTATAAATTATGAACCTGAACTATATGCTGGGATTGTAAGTGCTGTTCCTTTTGTCGATGTTCTAACAACAATGTCGGACGAGTCAATTCCTCTGACAACATTTGAATATGACGAATGGGGAAATCCAGCAAATAAAGATGAGTATTTCTATATGAAAACATATTCACCCTATGACAATATACAAAAGCAAAACTATCCTGCTGTATTAGTAACTACTAGTTTGTATGATTCTCAAGTACAGTACTTTGAACCAGCTAAATATGTCCCAAAATTAAGAGAGTATTCAACCTCAGACAATCCAATATTTTTAAGTATAAATCTTGTTGGTGGTCATGGTGGAAAAAGCGGAAGATTAGAATCTCTTAATGAAACAGCTTTAGATTACTCATTTATCTTGAATATTCTTGATGACTGACCGCTAACTGCAGCATTAAAATCCTCCACAGATATCTTAAGTTCCCTAAGTAGGATTTTTTCAGAAGTTGACAAGCCACCTGTTGATTTATTAACAATAAGAGTAACCGCACCATTCTCAATATCATTTTCACCGAGCTCAAAGTAATCATATGGGCTGCTGGCATCTGGATAATAATTATAAAATTCTGCTGGATCAAGGATAAAGCGATCAATTGTTGTTGAGAATCTAAAATAGTAATCATCAAGAGGGATATCAAATGCAGTAAAGATAACTTCGCCATCCTCCATTTCTAGACTTCCACCTACAACTCTTTCACCTTCATCATTAATTAAATCAATATAAACAGATGGAATATAAATTCTTTCCCTATCTGCTCCAACCTGAAACGAAACTGAAAATGATGAGCTATTTTCACTTGAATAAGATACGCTGACATTGGCCTGATAAAGACCATCAGGTAATGCATTTCTATCAATCGTTATTAAGTAAGTACCAAAACCTTCAGAATTAACACTAACTTCGCTTATAGCGATAGCGCTAGGTATATTTGATTCAATGTCTGAAACACTTAATTCACCATCTCCAATTTTATTAATGTTGAATTCATAAGAGGTTACATCAAGACCGAAATTAAGTGAATTAACATCTATCGTTCCATATGTAAAATCTAAACCTTCATCATCAATTATCCTGTTTACAGCTTTCTGAAGATTTAAAGCACCAAATCCAAAATCATCATCTTTACCTTCATCGCCAATATCATCTGTTAGATGACCATCTGCTAACAAGCCATCTACTTGGAAAGGTTGAAGGGTTGGAACAAGAGCATATAAAACAGCAATTGCTCCAGCAACGTGAGGCGAAGCCATTGACGTACCTTGAAGAAACTCTAGATCCTCATTTGTTCCAAAAGCAAGAATACCGTCACGATAACCGTCTGCATTTATATCTGCAGTTAAATCACCACCAGGTGCAGCAATATCGACTTGATCATTGTAAGTTGAGTAATATGATCTTTGTTTAACAGTATCTAAAGCACCGACAGAAATTACATTATTGCATGATGCTGGATATCCATATGATCCTGGATATTCTTGAGCATCATTACCAGATGCTGCTACAAGGGTAATACCTAAACTATATATATCATCTATTGCTGATTGATATGAAGAACTGCATGAACTTCTAACACTCCCTAAACTCATGTTTATAACCTTTACAGGAACATTACCAGAATATATCAACCCACTAATATTTGGTAACCCGCCAGCATAAAGAAGACCTTGAATAATATCACTGACATACCCGGTTCCATCTGCCCCTAAAACTCTTATTGGGACAGTTTGTATCCCAAAACCATTAATATTTAACCCATCATTTAAAGCGGAAATTGTTGTAGCCACATGTGTTCCATGAGAATCAACTCCAGCTAACGAATCAGTTGGATCGTTATCGATACCATCTCCATCACCACCATTTTCAGCAGGAACAAAATCATAGCCTCCCTCTGCAAATGCAGATGTAGTATATGCAGTTGACGTTTCAGCGGGAGAACCTGTATCTAAGACAGCAACTGCTACATCTTTAACATTTGAACCAATAGCAGTTAAAACACTTTCTAGACCTATCTGTTGAAGTCCCCATTGATAATCCCAATTTGGGTCTTTTGTAAATAATGCTTTTTCTTTAAAATCGAGTTCAAGTTTAATCGACGGATATTTATCTTTGAAGTGTTGAAGTAATTTCCAATGCTTGAGATAAGTTACTTGTGAGATGTTTTTACTGCTTGAAAGATAATCTTCGTAAAAAACTGACGCAAACTCCTTATCAAAATCAAAATTAAAGATTGATAATCCTTTTGTTTGGGTCTTCTCAAAATTAATAAATTTAGTATCAAGATCTTCATCTATATAATCTGGTTGTGCAACAAAATCATTTGTTAAATTAAAATCAGGTCCAAAAGGAACATATGATATAAATCTTCCAAGAGCATAATTATCTTCAGGAGATTGCAATGTCGATACACCTGTAACATTTGATCCAAGTGTTAGAACATATTTTGTATGACCTTCTATTGCCTTAACAACAGCATAGAATGTACCTGAACTTGGTAAAACTATCTGTTTATAAGTAGATGTAGAGTTTGACGTATAGCTAAAGGATGCTAATGAACCATCTTCATTATAAATAAGCAAATCTGCATCAAGATTATCTGTAGTACAGCAATAAAAACTCCCATCCTCTTCAAATATTAAGCCCTCGACACTAAGTGTTAACAATAGATTTGGTGCAGCAGTAAACTTGAACCAATCTTCAGGATCTATATTTTGAACATCTTCAGTTAAGCAAAAACCTAAATTGTTCGGATCTTCTATACAAAAACCATCATCACCAAGTACAACAACCGTTTCAACATTGTCACCAATATGGCCTATTACATCTGTTGGATTTAGTATAGTTTGGGCTGATGATGCATCATTGTTGCTTACTGGAGGATAATCAATTATATCTGGAACATCTCCATCTATAAGTGTATAGGGGTTTGAATATAAGCTACCTGAAATTGACCAAGTATCTTTAATATCAGTAACAGAAACACTTAAATTTAGAGTGGTTTCTATACCATTGGTTTTATCTTCAACCGCTCTTAATTGAACTTCGTAAATATTATCTGAATTCGCGTCTTGTGGATCCTCAAAATCAGCACCTTCAAAACTATTAAAACCAAGATTCTTTGAATCTGGATTGGTTCCAAAATATCTGAATAATGATCCATCATCTCCAGCTATTGAAGTATCCCATGTAAAAGAGTCGCCTTCTGGATCGGAAACAGTTATGTTTACAACTATTCTCTCATTTTCAGAAATGGAAACTTCGGGTCCTATACTAAATACAGGACCCTCCTCTACATTTACTACTGTTATTTCAACATTTTGAGTTGTTCTATTAAAACCATCATCAGCAAAAATGGTTAGATTGTAAATATTATCAGTGTTAGCATCTGTTGGACTTTCAAAGTTAAAACCACCAGAGTATTTAAGAGTATTATTCTCAATACTAAAACCTGAAGAATCATTTCCCGATACTCCAACAGTTAATGAATTACCTTCTGGATCACTAACTGAAAAAGTGGCTATATCAATGATATTCTCGTTGAGTGTATATGAGGTCTGGAGATCATTTATGACTGGTGGATTATTTACCTCAAGAACCGTAATTGATAGATTGCCGCTATCTGCAGTGAATAATCCATCTGAAGCTTCCACATTTACAATGTAAACATTATCAGCGTTTGCGTCAGAGGGATTTGAAAAATCAGGGGAAACCTTAAAGGATAAAAGTCCTGAATCATCTATTTTGAAAACTGAACTATCTTCTCCTGATAAGCTAAAACTAACATCATCACCATCAGCATCAATAGTTGATACATTTAATACATCGACTTGACCATTTGTAACTTCCACTGACATTTGAAGATTTATAAATTCAGGTGCATTATCGTTAACTGGTAATACTTCAATTGAAAATTGAGGAGCATCAACACCAGTAGAGCCATCATATGCTCGAACTATAACTGAATAGTTGTTATCGTTATCTCTGTCATCAGGTTCTTCGTAATCAGGAGGGTTTCTAAACAAAAGGAGATTATCATTAAATTTAAATGAATATACTTCGTCTCCGGACCATGGTGTAAAAGTTATATCATCTCCATCTTCATCAGATACATCAACAGGAATATTAATGATTGTTACATCACTATCATTCTCATTAATTGAGTAAGAAGTAGTGTTTATAGTCCAGACTGGGGGATCATTAACATCCAGGATTTGTACAACCAGATTTTGAGATACCGAATTAGCGCCATCTGAAACATTTAAATCAAATGAATATGAATTTTTAATCTCATAGTTTGGATTTTCCGATGTTGTGAGAATACCATTATTAGAAATATTAAATATTTGAGAATCTACTCCTGAAAGCGAAAATATCAGATCATCATTATCTAGATCATTGGCCTCTATTGTTGCAACTGAATTCTGATTCTCAGCCATTGATATAAATCTACTTGAGGAAATAGTTGGAGTATTATCATTAATATTTAGGATTTCTATTTCAATTTCTTGTGACGTAGTATTAAGCTCATCGCTGAAGCTTACACTCAAAACATAGATATTATTTTTATCTGAATCTAATGCTGTCTCATAGTCTTTTGCTGATGAGGCTATTGATGCAGATGAACCGTCAAAAGTGAGAGTAAACAAATTACTATCAATACCTGTAAGCTCATATGTTAACGTATCATTTTGTGGATCACTTACAGTAAATTGAACGTTAATTTGAGTATTTTCATTAATAGATTGTGATTGAAGATTTTCAATGACTGGATTTCCTTCATTTGGAACATCGATTACAGTTATCGTAAGACTTTTGCTAACAACTTCTTCGCCATCTGAGGCTTCAATAATAAGTTCATAGATATTATCTTGATTAGAATCAACTGGATTTTCAAAATCAGGGTTTGATTTAAAACTTAGAGAACCTGAAGTTGAAATTGAAAATTTACTTTGATCAACACCTTTGATTGAAAAGCCTATATCATCATTATCTACGTCTGAAACTTCCACATTCATAACATTCAAAATATTTTCATCTATCGCTTTTGCATTGATAAAATCAATAAATGTTGGAGGATCATTAATTGGTAATACTTCTACATTTATGTTGGCAGAATCTGATGTGCCATCCAGGTTTACGGAGTAAGTAAAATCATCACTACCAAAAAAGTTTTCATTCGGTACATATGTCATATCATTGTTTTGGTCTATTCTTATCGATCCATTAGTTGGTGTTGAATATGATATGTGCAGGCCATAATAGTTATCAGAAGAAGCCACAACATCGTTTGTTAATGGAGAAAAGACTATTGATTCATCTTCATCTAACTCAATGCTGTCATCAACTAAAGTTAATGTTTGAGTTAAGAGCGATTCATCAATGTTTTGATCAGAAGCAATTAAAGAATTAATATTGTTTATGTATAAGTCTATTCTGTTTTGATCGAATGTATTATTTGCTATTGATAATACATCAGTTAAGAATGTGCTAGATGCAAAATTTACAATAGCTTCTGTTGCAACATTATCACTTCTTACAGAAATATTTTTTGTCATATTTGTAAGTGTTGAAATAAATAGATCTGAAGCAGCACCAGGAATAAGATTATTATTGTTTAAAGCAGCTTCAACATATGTTTCGATGAAGTTTTTTGTTTCAATGTACTCTGATAGATCAAGCATATCGTCTGATGGATATTTAATGTCAGAGTCATAAAAGAACTTTAAAGTAGATAGAAGATCTTGGAAGAAACTAGAGCTATTGAGAACTTGTGAGGAAGTCTCATTTACAAACATTTGTGTAGAGTACGTTATCAGAAATAGTTGAGAGTTTAGTTCGAAATATCTATTAAGTGATGAGCTTTCACCAATTGTTGAAATGGGGTCATCAGTCAGCACATCAATTGATGCATCTTTGATATTTAGCAGCGTTGTTGTGTTAGGTACTGTTTCATTGAAATAGTCTAATGAAGAAATTGCAGATAAAATTCTTGGAGGTGAAATAGATGCGTCATGTGAGAGCGATAGATTTTCAAATAACTGACCTGTAATGGAATCAGCTCCATTCTTTGAAATTAAGTCAACATCGTCATTTGGTAAGGTAAATGAACCATCGGTTTCGCTTATATACTCAATCTCAGAACCATCAAATTCATAATTCTCATTAACATCAATGAATACATTAGCTCCAGATATGTAGTTCACACCTATAACTTTTCCGGAAGAATTTCCGATAACATTCACTGAAACGCTCCTTGATGTTGAACCATCAGAATTAGTACAATTTAGATTAAATGTCTTGGATCCTTCAGTATCCATTCTGATTGATTCATTTCCGGAAAGGCCCTTTGTTCCAGTCCATGCTCCTGAAGCAGTGCAAGATGTAGCACTTGAAGTATTCCAAGAAATTGTTACTAGTTGACCAATGTAAACTTCATTTGGTGAAATAGACAAATCTAAAGTAGGGAAAACAATAGGTGCAGGTGGTTCAGATCCGCCGCCGCCGCCTCCACCACAACTTGCAATGACGAATAATAATGATAAATATAAATGGCGGATCATAATATATTCTTATTTTAAGTGACTTTTAAGTAAATTAAAACGTTCAATTTTAAAGTGTTTCATATTTAATCCAATCGATCAAAAATCTTTTATTATCTGGACAATCTGAAGCATCAGCTGCATAGCAAAGATCATTATTATTTATATAATTCCCCACAAAATTACCACCGACGGCGACATTAATTATTAAATAAAAAATCTCATTAAATGGGTAATTTTCTTCAAAGCCTATTTGGTTAGAGGTAAATTCAAATACTGAATATTCATTATCAAGGATAAATTTCATTGAATTTTCCTCCCATATGAATGCAAGTTCGTGGAATGCTTCATTTAAATTATTTGATTGGCTTAAAAGATAAGTACCCCCTTGATATTTGTGATTAGCTGGATCTGAACCATAATGAACTGTAGATAGAATTTCTTGCATATTGTCACCACGTATTTCCACAAGATCTATTTCTCCACTTGCAGGCCATCCTCCGTATACAGATTCAGATGGCATCATCCAAATTGCAGGCCACATACCCACACCTTCAGGAGATCTAAACCTTACTGTTATTTTTCCTGGATGGGTAAAATCTACTTTATTCTCTGTTATGAGCTTTGCAGATGTATAGTTAAATCCTTCCTTAAATTCATTTAATGGAGTAATTCTTAAGCATCCATTAATTATGTTGGAATTCTTTATATCGTCAGTATAAAACTGCCTTTCGTTATTGCCCCAGCCGGGGATGCCATATTCAGCTCCATTACCAATCATAGCTGACCAATTATCCGAATATGAAAGATCTAAAAAATCATCTATCCAAATTATATTATCCATTGGGCCATCATAATTTCGACATGTGATTGCTTGATAAGAATTTGTTGGAGGTTCAATGTCAGGAACTAATACCGACGATGATCCTCCCCCTCCGCAAGAACTTATTAACAATATCAAAAAAAGATATTTAAATCTCATTAATTTAAACTATGTATTCATCAGATAGTTTTTTAACTTCTTTTCTTAATACAAATAAAGCAATCAAATTTGGTATTGAGACAAGAGCTACAACCACATAGGCAATGTTCCATACAATTGTTGTGTCAATTACAGCAGCCAATATGAAACAAAGAACATAAAAGTTTCTATACCAAAAAACGCCTTTCTCACCAAATATATATGCCGTAGATCTATCACCGTAATAACACCATGTAATAGCTGTTGAAAAAGCAAATAATAGTAAAGCGATTGCAACTAACTTTCCACCATATTCACCAAATGTTCCTTGAGAAAAGGCTTTAGCTGTAAGTTCTGCTGAACTAACCAGTGACTTACCTTCAACAGTAAGATTTTCAACCATTTTACCATTTGAAACATTCAACATTCCTGTATAAAGAACATC
>MDTG01225250.1_pt1 | contig 11772 bp, 12 predicted proteins | sample 811421 | NCBI WGS metagenome assembly MDTG01 (sample SAMN05326645, study PRJNA326480) | marine metagenome | isolation source: seawater | place: Pacific Ocean: South East | collected 2011 | reverse complement strand
GCCAAACTCATAATTATTTTTTTTCCATCAGGAGAAAATCTAGGAGCAAAAGTCATTCCTGGAAAATCTCCAACAACTTTTTGTTTTCCCGTAAGAATATTTAAATTATAAACTCTAGGTTTGTTTTTAAAATAAGACATATAAACTACATTTAAACTATTAGGGTCAAATCTAGGTGTTAAGACAAGCTCATTTCCTAAGGTTAAATACTTTGTATTAAATCCATCTTGGTCCATGATAGCAAGTTTTTTTACTCTTAGAGTTTTTGGACCAGTCTCTGCTACATAGATAATTCTTGTTTCAAAATAACCATCCTCGCCTGTTAAAGCTCCATATACTTTGTCAGAAATTATATGACCAACTCTTCTCCAACTATTAGTTTTAGTTGTAAAAGATATAGCCATCATTTCTTTAGCTGCTAATACATCCCAAAGTCTAAACTCTACTTTTAAATTTTTATCATTTAATTTTACCGAGGATACTTTTCCTGTAATTAATGCTTGTGCTTTAATTAATGCCCAATCTTCAAACCTTGGTTTTAAATGTGCTATATCAGGTTTTTGTAAATAAGCTTCTCTATTAATTGTATTAAATAAGCCAGTATTTTTTAAATTATTTTCAACTACTTTTGATATTTCTAAACCTAAATTCTCCATGATGTTGAGTTGATTTTTTAATTCTGCTTTTGAATTACCGTACTTTAATTTAAAATCTTCATCAGATAAACCATCTAAATCTTCTAAGTTGGTATTTTTAATGAGTTGATTTTTTAATTCTGCTTTTGACTTACCGTACTTTAATTCAAAATCTTCATCAGATAAACCATCTAAATCATCAGATAAAACATCTAAATACTTTAAGTGGATATTTTTAATGTGTTGATTTTTAAGATAATTTTTAGATTTTTCATCAAGTGATAAAGTAGAAACTGCAATTGGAAGTGGATCTAGATTTCCTCTAGTAATATCTATTTCCACTAAAGCAAATGAAATATTAAACTTATATATAGTTAATATAAAAATTATTATTAATAATTTAAAATTTTTCATTAACCTCCTTGCATCTCTAGTGGGCTAAATTTTAATACCATAAATTTCCATTTTTTGTAAGTTGCTGCTGGAAGTGTTTTAAGTGGATTACATAAATGAATTGCCCTTAGAACACTGTCTGCAAAAGCTTTAAAACGTTTATCCGTTCCCATTTTTTCTTTTTCGACTACATCTATATCTTCATATTCACCATTTTTTTTCAAGATAAGTTTGACTGTAAGTAAAAATTTATCATTTAATGGTAAGCCAGCTGGAACTGCCCAACATGCATAATACTGTCTTTTAATAGAGTCGGTTTGTGACAAAGTTAATTTATGACGATCTATCATTGTTGGGTCATCAGATTGGAAAATGTCCTCTTTTCTTTTTTTAACCTGCCCTACATTTTGAGTTTGTTGATCAATAAGACCCTTAATTTCATTTACATCAAATAATTCTTTTGTTTCAAATTCTGAAGTTTGCATTACTTTATCATCTTTTTTTGTTGGTTTTTTAGTTTCAGCAAAGTTTTTAATCACTTTATCATCTTTTAATTTTTTTTCAGGTTTAAGTTTTTTGTCCTCTTTAACCAAATTTTTTTTTTTTTCTTTTGAAGGCTGCTGCTCTTTTTCCTCTTTTGTTGTATTTATTACTTTCTTTTTATCTGGCATTGGAATCCCATCTGCATTCTCATTTTTTACAATTTCTTTTTTATTTTCTGGTGTAGGAGTTTTTTTTGATTTTGTTTTTTTAACATCGTCTATTTGTTCATCTAAATTTACCTTTTTAACAGTATCTTGTTTAATATTGTCTTTTTTTGGATCTAATTTTGTCTCTTTTATTTTTTCTTTTTCTACTTTTTTAGGAGGAGCTTGTTCTGACAGCAGTTTTTCATTATTTTTTTTAACTTTATCAATTATTTTTGCTGCTTTTGGTGCGTAAGGTATGTTTGTTGTATCCGAAACTTGTATAAGCTCCACTGAAATCAGCGGAATTACATCAATTGGTTTTTTTGCCAAAAAAGGCAAGGTAAATACACTCACTAAAATTATGACCACATGAAAACCAGAAGAAGCTAATAAACTTTTGTACACCTTGTTATCATCTCTCTTTACTTGGCTCAGAAATAAGCGCCACCTTTGTAAATCCAGAACCAGAAAGCATTCCCATAATCTCTAATACTCTTCCATAATTAATTGTTTTATCTCCTCTTACATAAATCCGTGTATCAGTTCTATTATTTGATACCGCAAGAATTTTTTGAATTATATTTTTAAACTCAATTTTTGTTTCCTGAATAAATACCTCTCCTTTTGCATTTATAGTAAGCGTTAAAGGTTCATTTTCTTCAGGTAGAGTGTCAGCTGAAGTTTCTGGCAAGTCAACTTGTACTCCTACAGTTAATAAAGGGGCAGTAACCATAAAAATTATTAAGAGCACAAGCATTACATCCACAAATGGTGTAACGTTGATTTCACTTATAGGTTCTTTTTCTGAACTTCTAAATTTAAATGCCATGCTAAATTATAGAAATAAATCTTTTAGAAAAATTTTCTAGTTTCTGTGAAAACTTTTTTGAATCGTTACCAAATTTATTATAAGCAACAACTGCTGGGATAGCAGCTAATAAACCTAGAGCAGTTGCAAACAATGCTTCTGCTATTCCTGGGGCAACTATTGCTAAACTTGTGTTTCTAGAAATTGCTATTGATTGAAAAGAATTCATTATGCCCCATACTGTACCAAACAATCCTATAAATGGAGCAGTTGAACCAACTGTGGCAAGAAATGTGAATTTAGCATTTACAATGTTCATCTGTTTTTCAATATTTACTTCTAAAATATTTTCTAATCTTTGACCAAGATTTGTTTTTGATCTTGATTTCATAACTGCCTGCATAGAATCTTTAAATAATTGCGCCATTGGATTATCTAAATTCGATGGAAGACTATTATAAAATGTTTCTGCCGATTTAGATTTCCAAAATCTTTCTTCAAATTCTTCTGAGTCTTTATTAATTCGCCTAAACATCATAAATTTATTAAAAATAATAGCCCATGAATAAACTGAACTTGCAATAAGAATGATTATTACTGACTTAACAATAAAGTCTGCTCTTAAAAATAAACTTGTTATTGAAAAGTCTGTATTGCTTGCCAGTCCTACTGCTTGCGAAGTTATATCTGCTTCCATCTATTCGATTTCACACTAAAATGTGTCATGAATTTGACTAGATAACTGTACTATTAGTTTTTTTTCAGATTATTTTCATGGAAAATTGCGATTAATATGGCATCAGCTTTATTAGCATCCTTTTTTAGAGAAAGATGAGGTGATATTTTAGGAAACATTTGAATCACTTTTGTTCTACTAGAGTCTTTTTGAGAATTTATTAGTTCAAAATGTTTTTTCCATTTTGCTGGGCGCACAAAAAATATAGGCAATTGCATTGCTGCACAAATACCTTTTAATAATCCAAAAGACTGACCAAAGTTAAACATGCTGGTCACTCCTTGTCCGGGCATTGCTGAAACTTGTTCTACAACAACATTTATATTTTGTGCTTTATATTTTTTTATTCTCATTGATATTTCATAAAATATTTGACTACCATTAACTTGTTTTTTATTTTTTTTTCCTTCTGGCATCACTGGCATATCTATTACATCTTTTATTTCTCCATTTTCAAAAAAACAAATTGCTCCGGATATTCCTGGATCTATTCCAATTATTAACATTTAATTCTCAAATTTTGCATTAGTAAAAATATTTTGAACATCGTCATTTTCATCAATCATTTCTAAAAATTTTATCATTTTGTCTTTATCTTCTCCACTAATATTAATAAAGTTTATTGGTATCCACGCAATTTCTGTTGAAATAAAATTTGAAATGTTTTTTTCTAATTTTTTTTTAACATCATATATTTCTTCAGGTTTAGTTTGAATTTCATGATCTTCATCGTATGAAATACATTCATTTGCTCCAGAGTCTATAGCTAAATCAAAAATCTTTTCATCATTAATTTCTTTTTTGTTTATTCTTATAATTCCTTGTTGGTGAAAATTATGAGATGCTGATCCTTGTGTGCCAAGACCTCCGCCATATTTTTGAAATAGAGTTCTAATACTTGATGCAGTTCTATTTTTATTGTCTGTTAATGTCTGCACTATGACAGCTGTTTTGCAGGGTCCAAAACCTTCATATCTTATACTTTCAAAATTTGAGTTTGCTGCAATATTAGATTTATCAATTGCCCTTTTTATATTGTCTTTAGGCATGTTTGCTGACCTTGCAGCTTGAATTGCAGATCTTAATCTTGAATTTAAATCAGGGTCTTTGTCACCTAGCTTAGCTGCAACAGTAATTTCTCTTGATAGTTTTGAGAAGATTGTTGATCTTTGTTTATCTGCCCTACCTTTTTTATGTTTTATTCCAGCCCAATGAGAGTGTCCTGCCATAATTTAATCTGTATTCTTTAGTTCTCCACCAAATATAAAACTACTTATTTTTTTTGCTAGACCGTTTGAAGGATCAGCTTCAACGATAACTCCACACAAGGATGCTTCTCCATGAGCAGGGAAATGCTTTACTGAATTATTTTTATTAAATCTATTTATAGAATTTTCAAGATTCATTCCTATAACAGAATTGTAATCTCCACACATTCCTGCATCAGTTAAGTATGCAGTTCCTTTTTTTAAAACTCTCGCATCGTTAGTAGGCACATGAGTATGAGTGCCCACAACTAGTGTTGCATTTCCATCAAAAACATGACCTATTGCCATTTTTTCACTTGTTATCTCACCATGAAAATCTACAATTAAAAAATCATATTTATCTTTGAGATTATTTTTTTCTAAAAATTGATTTGTACATTTAAATACATCTTCACATTTTTTCATAAATACATTTCCCATTAAATTAAGAACGCCAATTTTCATACCATTTCTTGAATTGTAAATTCCAAATCCTTTTCCTGGAACATTATTTGAAAGATTTAACGGTCTTAACAATCTCTTTTCTTTCGAAATAAATTCATAAGTTTCTTTTTGGTCCCACACATGATTTCCAGTTGTAATAACATCTATACCAGAATTAATTAATTCATTTGTATTATTTTCTGTAATACCCACTCCGTCCTTTGCAGCATTTTCTCCGTTTGCAACTACAAAATCTATTTTTTTATTTTTAATTATACTGGGTAAATTATCTTTAACAGCTTTACAGCCTGAATTTCCAACTATATCGCCAAGGAATAAGATTTTCATTATTTAAAATTATTTTCAGTTAAAATATAATCTAGTTTTTTATCGTAACTATTTTTTGGCAAATTTTTTACTTCTTGAAAAGAAAAAGCTAAACCTATTGTAATGATTTTTTTTATCTTATTAATTTTTTGTATATATCTATCATAATAACCGCCGCCATAACCCAATCTAAATTTGTATTTATCAAATGCCATTAATGGTACTAACAAAAGGTCTGGATATATTCTCTTAGTTTTGTAAGGTTCTGGAACGCCCATATTACCAATATAAAGTGGATCATTAAAAGACCATTTATAAAAATCCATTTCAAATTTTTTTTTTGTAACTGGTAAGCAAATTTTATATCCATTATTTTCTATATTTTTTAAAATGTGCAAACAATCAATTTCATAATTAATTGGATAATAGGCACCAATAGTTTTTATTCTCTTTAAATTAGATTTTTTTAAAATCAATTCAATTGTTGAAAAATTAAGTTTCAAATCTTTGAAATTTTTTTTTCTTTGATTTAATAGTTTTTTTCTTAAATTTTTTTTTGACACTATTTTATTTATTGTACTTTAGAATCAGTGTCATGCTTTTTAATAAAACTTTCAATCTCTGAAGTAGCCTTATCAACTAAATTTTCATAGTTAATTTTTTGTTTTTCAATTTCATTTTTTAGATTAGATTGATATTCACCCAGATTTGAGATTTCTTTTTCTTTAGTTTCTCTATAATCATAAACCAAAGATTTAAGCTCTTTGAATTTTTCCGTTATTTTTTTTATTTCAATTTTTTGTTCATCAATTTTTTTTTTAGTTTCATAATATTCATCCATAACTTTAATTGAAGTAATTAATAAAAGTTTATTTTCTCCAATATTACCTAATGAATTTTTTAAATTATTAAATTTTTCACTTAAGAAATTCGATAACTCTTCCAAATGTTCTTCTTGTCCATCTTCACAAGAAAGCAAAAACTCTTTACCATTAAATTTTATATTTACATTTGCCATTTATCGATTTCTGTCATTAAACTATCGGTTTCTTGATTTAATTCATCTATTTTTTCTGAAAATTCTATTTCTTTTCTTTTTTCTTCATCTTCTTTTTTTGTAAAATTATCAAACTTTAACTTAAGATTTTCATTTTCTTGCACTAGAAACTTATATTTATTTCGAAGCTCTTCATTTTCAATTTCTAATTGATTTTTTTGCTTTTCTAAATTTTCAAACTCCATAACTTTATTGGGGTTGATTATTTGCAAATTTTTCAAATTATTTAAAATTTCTTCGAGTTTTTTTTCTTTTTCATCAATTGTTTTCATATATATATCTATATTATTAAATTGATTCACCTAAGTCTATACAGGATAAACTTTGAATAAAAAAAATAAAATTTTATCGAACTCTATTCGATTTCTATCAATGGATGCTGTGCAAAAAGCCAATTCTGGCCATCCAGGTATGCCTATGGGAATGGCTGATGTTGCCACAATTTTGTTTAAATATTTTCTAAAATTTAATCCAAAAAATCCTAATTGGTTAAATAGAGATAGATTCGTTTTATCTGCAGGTCACGGATCAATGCTTTTATATTCCTTATTACATTTAACTGGCTACAAAAGTGTTTCAATTAAAGATATAAAAAATTTTAGGCAGATGGATTCTATTTGCGCTGGGCATCCTGAATATGTACCAGGATCTGGAATTGAAACTACCACGGGTCCGCTGGGCCAAGGAATATCAAATGCGGTCGGATTTGCATTAGCCGAAGAAATTTTGAAAAAAAAATTGGGTAAAGAAATTATTAATCATAAAACTTATGTCTTAGCTGGAGATGGTTGTTTGATGGAAGGAATAAGCCATGAGGCTTTGAGCTTAGCAGGTCATTTAAAACTTAAAAATTTAATTTTATTATTTGATAATAACTCAATATCAATAGATGGGCCTACTAGTTTAGCCGTTTCAGATAATTATAAGAAAAGATTTGAGAGTTATGGATGGAACTATTTATTGATTAATGGACATAATGAAAAAGAAATTTTTAAAGCTATAAAAAAAGTTCAAAGTGCAAAGAAACCTACTGTAATTTCCTGTAAAACAAAAATTGGATTTGGTTCTCCTAACAAAGCTGGAAAGGCATCATCACATGGAAGTCCTCTAGGAAATGATGAAATTAACCTTGTAAGAAAGAAATTAAATTGGAATTACAAGCCATTTGAAATTCCAAAAAATATTTTGGAAGAATGGAGAAAAATTGGACAAAAAGGAAATCAAATTGAAGCCAAATGGAGAAAAAAATTAAAAAAGAAAAAAAACTTTGTGAACAAAGTATTAAATAATAAATTTCATAAAAATTTGAAAATAGAAAAAAACAATGCGTTAAAAGAATCTAAAAGTCTGGCAACAAGAAAATCGTCAGAACTGGTATTAAAAGAATTAATAAAAGAAAGCAATATTTTAATTGGTGGATCAGCTGATCTTGCAGGATCTAACAATACAAAAACTAAATATCATAAAATAATAAAACCTGGTGACTTTTCTGGAAATTATATCCATTATGGAGTGAGAGAGCATGCAATGTGTGGTATAATGAATGGTTTGGCTTTACATAGTAAACTAATACCTTATGGAGGAACTTTTTTAATATTTTCAGATTATTGTAAACCTTCAATAAGACTAGCGGCAATGATGAAGCAAAGGGTTATTTATGTTTTTACCCACGATTCAATTGGACTAGGGGAAGATGGCCCTACTCATCAACCAATAGAACAACTTTCAGGGCTAAGAACTATTCCCAATCTAAATATACTAAGACCTGCGGATAGAATAGAAACTATTGAGTGTTGGGAGTTAGCTTTAAAATACTCAAATAGCCCTAGCGTATTATGCTTAACAAGACAAAACCTAGAGCCTGTAAGAAAAAAACCTTTTAATTCAAATAAATGTTCCTTTGGAGCATATGAAATATTAAGAACAAATAAAAAAATCAATTTAACTATACTTGCAAGCGGATCAGAAGTTAACTTAGCAATTGAAACAAGCCTTAAATTAGCCAAAGATAAAGTTTATTCAAAGGTTATATCTATGCCATGCGTTGAGATATTTGAAAAACAGACCAAAGGTTATAAAAATAAAATTTTAGGAGAAACAAAGTTTAAAGTATCTTTAGAAGCTGGATCAACAGATTTATGGAAAAAGTATGTAGGACCAAATGGTTTAACTTTTGGAATTGATGAATTTGGTAAAAGCGCTCCATTTAAAAAAATTTATAAACATTTTGGATTAACGAGTGAAAACATTTCAAAAAAAATTAAAAAAGAATTAGAAAATTAGATATGACAATTAAAATTGGAATTAATGGTATGGGAAGAATAGGTAGAATGGTAGTCAGAGCAATCATTGAAAGTAAAAATAAAAAAATTATAATAAAACATATAAACAATAGAACCAACTTGGAAATTACTTCTGCTTTACTAAAATATGATTCAATACATGGAAAATTTAATGCAAATTTAACGTGTAATAAAAATAATTTATTTATAAATAAAAATAAAATTTCTTTTTCACAAGAAACTAATATTGAAGATATTAATTGGAAAAAATTTGACGTAGATTATGTCCTCGAGTGCACAGGCAAATTCAATTCAAAAGAAAAATTAATTTCTCATTTAAAAAATGGTGCAAAAAAAGTAATTGTTTCAGCACCCTGTAAAAATGCTGATAAAACAATAGTATTTGGTGTAAATGAAAAGATACTAACCAAGAGTGATAAGATTATATCAGCTGCTTCTTGTACAACTAACTGTCTAGCGCCAGTTGCCCATATTTTAAATAAAAATTTTATAATTGAAAAGGGGTTCATGACAACTATTCATGCTTTTACTAGCGACCAGAGAATACTGGATAATTCTCATAAAGATTTAAGACGAGCTAGATCAGCGACTCAATCTATTGTTCCAACAGTAACAGGAGCCTCAAAATCTATTGGCGAAATTATTCCATCATTAAAAGGTAAGCTTGAAGGTATAGCAATAAGAGTTCCAACTCCAAATGTATCTCTAATTGAACTAGTTTTCTGTTCTAAAAAAAAATTAACAATTGAAAAAATTAATAATGTATTTGAAAAAGTGTCTAAAAAACAATTAAAAGAAATATTAACAGTTAGCCATGAAAAACTAGTTTCAATAGACTACAATCATAATTCTGCATCAGCAATTATAGATTTATCATTAACAAATGTTATTGGAAAAAATATGGGAAAAATTTCTGCTTGGTATGATAATGAATGGGGTTTCTCAAATAGAATGAGTAATATCGTTGAGTATCTTCATAAAATATCTTAATGGAAAGTATAGAGAATAATCTAGATTTAAATCAAAAAAAAGTAATACTAAGACTTGATTTAAATGTTCCTTTAAATGATGGTATTATTGCTGACACTACCAGAATTGATAAAATTATTCCTACTATAAATTATTTATTAAAAAAAAATTCAAAATTAATAATTTTATCACATATAGGAAGACCAAACGGCAAAGTGGTTAATAAACTTTCTCTAAAACCCGTATGTGATGAAATTAAAAAAAAAATAAATGTTGATGTAAAATTAGTAACTAAAAATATTAGAGATATTAGACCGAGCGATTTATTTGCCAATCTGGATGAAAAAGTTCTAATGTTAGAGAATATAAGATTTTATAAAGAGGAGGAAGATGATGATATAAATTTTGGAAAACACATAGCACGTTTAGGCGATATATATGTTAATGATGCATTTTCTTGTTCTCATAGAGCTCATTCATCAATTAATCAAATTCCAAAATTTCTACCCTCATATTCTGGTTTACAATTAAATATTGAGATTAATGCTTTAAAGAAATTAACTTCGGAAATTAAAAGACCAATTACATGTATTATTGGTGGCTCAAAAATATCTTCTAAAATAAATGTGATAAAAAATTTGATTAGTAAACTTGATAATTTAATAATTGTTGGTGGCATGGCAAATAATATTCTTGAATATAAAGGTTTTGAAATAGGAAATTCAATTAAGGAGAAAAATTGTAAAGAAATAATTGATGAAATTTTTAATTTCTCAGAAAAAAAAAAATGTAAAATTGTTTATCCTGAAGACGTAGTTGTGGCAAAAAAATTAAATGGTTCGCCAAAAACAAAATTATTAAAAGATATAAAAAGTGATGAAATGATTCTAGATGTAGGTATTAAAACTATAGAAAATATAAAAAACATAATAAAAACAAGTAATACTGTGCTTTGGAATGGGCCAGCAGGTTATTTTGAGAATTCTGATTTTGCAAATGGAAGTTATGAAATAGGTAGACAAATTGCAAAAGAAACAAATAACAAAAAAATTTTTTCTGTTATTGGGGGAGGTGACACAATATCAGTAATTAAAAAAATAAATTTATTTAATGATTATAATTTTGTTTCAACTGCTGGTGGAGCATTTCTAGAATATCTTGAAGGTAAAGTTTTACCTGGTATAAAGGCATTAAATTAAATGTCAGAATTAAATTCCATTGCATTAAAAATTATATCATCAGGAAAAGGAATCCTTGCTGCTGACGAAAGTAATGCAACAATGACGAAAAGACTTGAAGGCGTAAATGTGGTTTCTAATTCTGAAAATAGATTAAAATTTAGAAATATACTTTTTACTTCAGAAAAAATGAAAAATTGTATTGGTGGAGTTATATTATATGATGAAACAATTAAACAATCAATTAAATCAGAATCAATTTCAGAAATTATTTCTAAGTACGATGCAGTGCCAGGAATTAAAGTTGATACAGGTGCAAAAATTTTTTCTAGTTCTAAAGAAGAAAAAATAACAGAAGGACTTGACGGATTAAGAGAAAGGCTCAAAGAATATTATAAATTAGGAGCTAAATTTACAAAATGGAGAGCTGTGTATAAAATTTCTGAAACCTTTCCTAGTAAAGCGGCTATCTCTGCAAACTCACATGCTTTAGCAAGATACTCATCTTTAGTCCAAGAATCTGGGATGGTTCCAATTGTAGAACCAGAAGTATTAATGGATGGTAATCATGATATAAACAGATGTTATGAAGTGACATGTCAAACATTAGACATTTTATTTGAACAATTAGCATACCAGAATGTTATGTTAGAGGGTATAGTTTTAAAACCCAATATGGTTATTTCTGGTTTAAAATGTCAAAATCAAGCAGATGTTAAAAATGTATCTGATATGACTTTGAAATGTTTTAAAAAGTTTGTTCCAAATAATGTTGGAGGTATTGCATTTTTATCCGGAGGTCAAAGTAGTGACAAAGCTACTGAGCATCTCAACTGTATGAATGATACAGCTGAAAAATTACCTTGGAATTTAACATTTTCATATGGTCGTGCTTTACAGCAAGATGCTTTAAATGTATGGTCAGGAAAAGATAGAGAAAAAGGGCAAAAAGAACTATTAAAAAGAGCAAAAAACAATAGTGATGC
>MDTG01293874.1_pt1 | contig 11773 bp, 14 predicted proteins | sample 811421 | NCBI WGS metagenome assembly MDTG01 (sample SAMN05326645, study PRJNA326480) | marine metagenome | isolation source: seawater | place: Pacific Ocean: South East | collected 2011 | reverse complement strand
TTCACTTAACGGTTTGGGTTTTGATTATAATTTTACTCAGCAACCTGGAGATGCTTGGTTTACAACAATATTAATGGATGTTTGGCATTGGACTTCTTTAGTGGTTCTTTTATCTTACGCTGGTTTGAATTCTATTCAACCAGCATATTATCAAGCTGCAGAAATTGATGGAGCAAGCAGATGGGCAACATTTAGATATATAGAACTTCCTAAGATGAAAAAAGTTTTAACTTTAGCTATTCTTTTAAGGTTTATGGATAGTTTTATGATTTATACAGAACCATTTGTTCTAACAGGAGGAGGGCCAGGAAACACTACGGCTTTCCTATCAATTGACTTAGTAAAAATGGCTCTAGGACAATTTGATTTAGGGCCAGCAGCAGCAATGTCATTAATTTATTTCTTTATTGTACTTCTAGTTTGTTGGGTATTTTATAACTTGATGATGAAAAATGAGGCTAAGTCATGAAAAAATATAAGTGGTTAGTTCCTACATTATATATAATATTTTTAATGCTTCCGATATATTGGCTTATAAATATGTCGTTTAAGACGACTACAGAAATTATAAATACATATTCTTTATGGCCTCAGAAATTTACTACTGAAAATTATGTGAAAATATTTACAGATAGTACTTGGTATATGGGTTATGTTAACTCAATTACCTATACAGTGTTTAATACTGTTATTTCTGTGGCTGCGGCTTTGCCTGCTGCTTACGCATTCTCTCGATATAAGTTTTTAGGGGACAAACATTTATTCTTTTGGTTATTAACCAATAGAATGGCTCCGCCTGCAGTTTTTGCATTACCGTTTTTTCAGTTTTATTCATCTGTAAATTTATTTGATACTCATATAGCTGTTGCTCTATCACACTGTCTATTTAATATTCCTTTAGCAGTTTGGATTTTAGAGGGATTTATGTCTGCTGTTCCAAAAGAACTGGATGAAACTGCATATGTAGATGGATATTCATTCGGAAGATTTTTCTTTAAAATATTTGTTCCTACAATTGCAGCAGGAATAGGAATAACAATGTTTTTCTGTTTCATGTTTTCATGGGTTGAGCTTTTATTAGCAAAAACATTAACAGCAACTGCAGCTAAACCTATAGCAGCAACCATGACAAGAACGGCGAGTACCTCAGGTTATGAGCTCGGTTTGCTAGCCGCTGCTGGAACTTTAACTATAATTCCTGGAGCAATTGTAATTTACTTTGTAAAGAATTATATTGCTAAAGGATTTGCTATGGGAAGGGTTTAATGTTTACAAATTTATATGCTGCAACATGGGGAGAAGTTGGAAAGGCTAAAGAAAAAGGTTTTTTTGATTTTGATTTATTTTCTTGGATGGCGTGGACATGGCAAACAGCTGCTTTTTTTATTTTTATAGCACTATGTATTATTGCAATGCTTATATGGGAAAAAAAGGTTCCAGGAGGATCTCCAAGAAAAGGGATCTTGGGCTTAGATACGACTAGAGGTGACAGATTGTTCGTTTCATTGCTTGGTAGTGCTTTTATTCATTTAGCATGGCTAGGATTAGTCGGCAGTGTCTTGTGGATAGGTACTATATTATCTTTTGTATACGCTATTTTTGTTTTTAGATATGTTTAATCTATAAGTTTTAAAACTTCTTTTGCAACAAAATTAATTTCTTTGTTTGTAATACCTATTCCAGACGGAAGATAAAATCCATTTTTAGATAAATAATCTGAATTTTTAAATGAATCTTTTCGAAATATCTTTAACTTTTTAAAAATTTTTTGTTGGTTCATTGATAAAAAAAAGGGCCTTGTTTCAATTTTTAAATTTAGCAAATTTTTCATTATTTTGTTTCTTTTAATCTTACTGTTTTTTTTTAAGAGAATCCCAAACACCCAATAAATATTTTTCGCATATCTTGTTTTATTCAATTGCAGAATTATGTTTTTACAGTTTTTAAGTTTATCAAAATATAAATTACCTATTTCTTTTTTTCTTTTAATAATCCATTTTATATTTTTAAGCTGACCACATCCAATAGCTGCTTGTAAATTTGACATTCTGTAGTTCCATCCTATGTCATCATGATTAAAACGATCATAATATGATTTAGAAAAAGATAAATTCCTTAATGATTTACATTTTTCATAAAAGTATTTATCGTTAGTACAGATCATACCACCTTCTCCAGTAGTGATATGTTTGTTAGCATAAAAACTAAAAGTACTTATATCCCCAAAACTACCGCAAATTTTATTATAGTACTTTAAACCTATAACTTCGGCAGCATCTTCTATAATTTTAATATTTTTCTTTTTAGCAACTTTTAAAATATTACGCATATCAACAGGCAGACCATAAATATGAGTAATTATTATAGCTTTTGTTTTATTTGTAATCTTTTTTAAAGTTTCTTTAATGTTTATATTCCATGTGTCTAAGTCACAATCTATTAAAACTGGTTTTAAATTATTTTTGATTATAGCATTTGCAGTTGAAATAATTGAAAACGCAGGTATCAAAACTTCTGAATTTTTTTTTAGATTAAGTGACTTAATAGCTATTTCTAATGCCGCAGTTCCATTTGAAACTGCTATACCATATTTTTTTTTGTTGAATTTTGAAAAATCTTTTTCAAATTTTTTTACAAAGTTTCCCTCCGAAGATATCCAATTCGTTTTCAACGCTTCTAGAACATATTTCTTTTCTTGAAAATGTAATTTAGGTGTATTAACAGGGATAAATTTTTTATTCATTAAAACTTATTCTTATCTTTTTTAATATTATATGGGCCCTGTTTAATCTCTATAAATTTACAATTTTTTAAAATTTTAAAACCATGGGCACCTGAAATTAATATAATTATGTCATTTTTTTTTATTATTTTGCTTAATAAATACTTTCTTTTATTATTATAAAAATCGACTTTTAAAGAACCATTTAAAACTACCAAAACTTCTGAAGTTCCAGAAATTTTTCTTACTGTTTTTTTATGCATGTGTGGTTGAATGATGTGATTTTTTGGATGGTTCATAAAAGCCACCTGTTGATTAAGTTTTTTTTCGGTAAAAAAATTAATACCCTTTTTTTTTAAGTAATCATTTTTGATTATTATTGCTAAAGTGCGCTTTTTATATGTTATATTTGTAATCATAGTTAGTTTAAAACAAAAATATTAATAGCAATAGTTCAAAGCTTAGTAAATATGAGTTATAGCGTTATACTACCAACTTTAAATGAAAAAGGTCATATTTTAAATTTAATCAAATCTATAAGTGATATTTTTAAAAAAAAAGATTTAAAATATGAAATAATCGTAGTCGATGATCGTTCTAGCGATGGAACGATAGAGATAATTCAAGAATTTGAGAAGAAAAATAATTTTCTTAAATTCATACTTAGAAAGAACCCAAAAAAAAATCTTGCAGAATCATTAAATGAAGGAATTAAAAGGTCAAATAATGATTATATCATCTGGATGGATGCAGATTTTCAACATCCGCCAAGATATATAAATAAATTTATTGATGTGTCTAAAAACTTTGATGCTGTTATTTCATCGAGATTCTTAAAAGAAAGTAATAGATATTTTCATAATAAAAAATTAGACAAAGAGATTAATGAAAATCAAAGTTATTTCTTTAATAAAATTTGCAATTTTTTTCTCTACAAAGATATCACTGATTACACAAGTGGTTTTATTTGTATCAAAAGATACATATTTACAGATTATTTCTTAGAAGGATATTATGGAGATTATTTTATAAGTCTTATTACTTATTTAAAGAAAAATAATAAAACCATTTTAGAAATACCTTTTCAAGATGATGTCAGAGCATCCGGTGAGTCAAAAACAGTGGTGAATATTAATCTAAAGTATGTGTATACATGCATAAGATATCTTATTACTTTTTTTAAAAATTTTTTAAAGAAGTAATTAATTTTGATTAAAAGATTCTAATTTCTGAATATCTTTAATAACCATTGTTTTTACAAGTTCTTTAAAAGATATTTTTGGTTTCCAGCCTAATTCTCTTCTAGCTTTTGATGAGTCTCCCCTTAACTCATGCACTTCTGTCGGTCTAAAATAATATTTATCAATTTTAATTATTATTTTTTTTGTTTTTTTATCGATACCGATTTCTTTTAATCCTTTGCCTTTCCAAATAATTTTTACACCAATACATTTATAAGCTTCTAAGACAAAATCTCTAACTGATTTACTGATACCAGTAGAAATAACATAATCTGATGGTTTCTTTTTTTGCAACATCAACCACATAGTTTTTATATAATCATCAGCCGATCCCCAATCTCTTTTAGCGTTTAGATTCCCTAGATACAAAATTTCTTTATTACCGAAGTAATAATTTGCTACAGCTCTAGTAATTTTTCTAGTAACAAAAGTTGCACCTCTTCTTTCTCCCTCATGGTTAAATAAAATTCCATTAGCAGCAAAAATATTGTAAGCTTTTCTGTAATTTATAACTGTCCAATAAGAAAATAATTTTGAAATTGCATAAGGACTTGATGGTGCAAAATTAGTTTTTTCATTTTGTGGAATTTTTGTGTTACCAAAAATTTCTGATGTTGAAGCTTGATAAAATTTAATTTTTTTTTCTAATTTTAAAATTCTTATTGCTTCTAACAACCTTAAAGTTCCTAAAGCATCTGCATTTGCAGTATATTCAGGTGTTTCGAAACTAGTTCTAACGTGAGATTGAGCAGCTAAATTATAAATTTCATCAGGTTTTGTTTGTTGGATTATTCTAATTAAATTTGTTGAGTCAGTTAAATCACCATAAAAAGGAAAATAAGACTTATTTAAAATTTTACTAGTATATAGATGATTAATTCTTTCAGTATTGAAAGATGAGGATCTTCTTTTTATTCCTATAATCTTATAATTTTTTTTTAATAAATAATCAGCTAGAATAGAGCCGTCCTGTCCAGTAATTCCCGTTATAAGAGCTGTCTTTTTAAATTTCATATATTATTTAAGTATATTAAAATTGATATATTTAAAACTAATATTTTTATGATTATAACATATTAATTAAAACAATAATGACTATTTAAATGTATCTTAAAAAAATAAACATTAATTATTTTGTATACCTTATTTTTATAATTTATCTGGCTTTAGGTTTTTATATCTACAAAGACTACGGAGTTGGTATCGAAGAACATTTTCAAAGAAAAAATGGGTTTTATTGGCTTAAATATTTTTTATCTTTTTCTGATTTTGACAATATTAAATTAATTGCAAATAATAAGTATCAAGAAATTTTAAATTTTAATCCCGACCTTCCAAACATAGAATTTTTTAATTTTTACGGAATCTTGTTTGATTTACCATTAGCTTTTCTTGAAGTTTTTTTTAAAATTGAATCCAGTAAGACTTATTTTGAATTAAGGCATTTAATAAATTTTTTAATATTTTTTGTTAGTTCAATTTTTTTCTATAAGATTTTGAAAAATAGATATTTTGATCAAAAATTTGCTTTAATAGGTTTGACTTTTTATATATTTACTCCAAGAATTTTTGGGGATAGTTTTCATAATAACAAAGATATTCTTTTTCTTTCATTATTAACAATCACTATTTACTACTTATTCAAATTAATTGATAAATTCAATTACAGCAATTTATTTTTATTTTGTTTGTTTGCTGCATTTGCAACATCAACAAGAATTATGGGTATTTATGTACCGATATTATTAATTTCTTTTTATTTTTTAGAATATTTATCAAGTAAGAAAAATTTAAAATCATTTTTTGTTGATTCTTTTAAGATAGTTTTTTTATTTATAATTTTTCTTTATATGCATTATCCGTATATGTGGAACTTAAATGTATTTGAATTTCAAAATTGGTTTGGAAGTTTTTTTTATCACATGGATTTAAGAATTTTATTTAATGGCGATTATTATAATATTAAGTATTTACCAAGATTGTATCTGCCAACATGGATTTTTATTTCAACGCCAATTTATGTTCTAATTTTATTTATATTTGGTTTTTTTATATTAACTAGAAGATTTTTTTTAAGAATATTAAGAATAAAAACTAGCTTAAGTCTTACGAATGATTTTTGGTCATCTAAATCTGAAATGAAAGATTTATTTATTTTAATGAGTTTTTTTAGTTTTTTTTCATATGCAGTATTTTTAAATGTAGCGATGCTTAGTGGTTGGAGGCATTTTTATTTCTTACATATTTTTATAATCTATGTTTTTGTTTTTGCTTTAAAATACTTTTATTTAACTTTCAGAAATAAAATTAACATGAAAATAATAATATACATAAATTTAATTGTTATTGTTTCGTTAATCTATGAACTATATAAATATCATCCTTATCAAAGTTTATATTTTAATAATTTAATTAATGAAAAACATGTTAAAAAATTTCAAGTAGACTCGGCATCATTGAGCAGGACCGACGCCTTAAAATTTGTGGCTCAAGATAGTCCAAGTAACAAAATTTATATAGCAAATACTTCATGGACACCTCTTTATAATGGTAAAGATATGTTAACAGAGAAAGATAAAAAAAAATTCGTATTTGTAGGACAAGAGTTACAATTAGCGGAATATATTTATACAAATAATATTTATAAATCTGATGAAAAATTTAACAAAAAGTATAAAATCCCTAGTAATTTTGAAAAAATAAGAGAATATAAGAAAGATAACTTTGAAATTTATTCAATCTTTAAGAAAAAAAATTAATTAATTAAATGAGAATATTTATTTATAAAACTTTTATAATTATTGTAGCAATTTTTTTTCTTTATCAATTAACAATTGGGTACACTATACACAGTTTTCAAAAAAAACTTTATTCTTCTTTTGATAAAGAAAGCGCAGAAAAAATTAAAAATAAGATAAGAGAAGAAATAAAAAGTGGACTAAAAAAAGATAAAATTCTTAATGTTGAAGACGCGATATTAATAAAAAAATTTTTTGAAAAAGTAAACTCTGAAATTAAAAACTTAGAATAATACATATTTACAAACTTAAAAAGTGAAAACAATAAAAAAAAATAATTTTTGCTTAATAAATAATAATGAAAATTCCTTTAAAATATTTTCTGTTATTAAAAAGAAAATACCAGCATCAGTTTTTTGTGTTTTAGAATTTGATTTTTTCAAAGATATGATAAACGAAAAATTCATAAATATATTTTACTTAACAAAAAAAAATAAGATTGCTGCTATAATAACTGTGATAAAATACAAAGATTTCATTAATTTAAAAAAAAAAATTATTTTTTATTTATTGAAGAATCCACATAAACTTTTTTTTCATTTTAAAATATTACTTAATACACTTAATAGAAATAAAGCGAAAAATGATTTTATAATATCAAACGATTATCTTCATTTGTTACATTTGGTTATAAAAAAAGAAATGTTTTATAAGAATTCTTTAAAAGAAAAAGACGATTTATTCAATTTTTTTTTTAAAAAAATTGTAAAAAATTTTAATGCAAAGTATTTTTATTTATGTTATGAAAAAAATAATATTAAAGCCCATAAATTTTATAAAAGAAATAAGTTTGAAATCTATGAGACTACTAACAGCGCAATTTTTGTTAAAAAAAAATTTGTATAAAATATGATTAAAATAGGAATAAATGGTTTTGGAAGAATAGGGAGACTAATTCTTAGAGCTATATTAGAAAATTATCAAAATAAAATTCAGGTGGTAGCAATTAACGATTTGGGATCTATCGAGACAAATGCTCATTTGATTAAATACGATAGTACTCATGGCGTAATCAGAGAAGAGATTAAAACTTCTAAAGATGGTTTCAAGTTAGGTAATCATGATATTAAAGTTTTTGCTGAAAAAAATCCTAAAGATATTCCTTGGGAAAAAGTTGGTGCAGAAGTTGTACTGGAATGCACGGGAATTTTTTTAGACAAGACCTCAGCATCAAAGCATATTCAGGCTGGAGCTAAGAAGGTAATTATTTCGGCTCCTGCGAAAGAAGTTGATTTTACAGTGGTGCAAGGAGTTAATAGTAAAGAGCTAAAAAAAGAACACAATATTATTTCAAATGGATCCTGTACAACTAATTGTCTTGCACCAGTTGCAATGGTTCTAGAAAAAAATTTTGGAATTAATTATGGATACATGACAACAATTCATAGCTATACAGGAGACCAAAAGCTTTTAGATACATTACATAAAGATTTAAGAAGAGCTAGAGCGACAGAGGGATCAATGATACCAACTTCTACAGGAGCTGCAAAAGCAATGAGTTTAGTTTTACCTAGTTTAAAAGGAAAATTAGATGGAACGGCTATCAGAGTTCCCACGCCAAATGTTTCTTTAATTGATTTAACTTTAGTTACAGAAAAAGAAGTATCTTCAGAGAGCATTAATGAAGCCATGGACAAAGCAGCTAAAGGAGAATTAAAAGGGATTCTGGCAATAAATGAAAAACCTTTAGTATCTAAAGATTTTAATCATAATCCGCATAGCTCAATATTTGATTCAACGCAGACACAAGTTGTTAAAGGTAAATTTAGTAGAGTTCTTTCTTGGTACGACAATGAATGGGGTTTTTCCAATAGAATGTGTGATACCGCAATCCAAATAGCTGGATTAATTTAAATAAAACTCTAAAATAATTTAAGATGTTAACTGTTGTAATTCCATCCTTTCATAGCTCTAAATTAATTGAAGAAAGAATTCTTGAAATTGATAAAGAAGTTCCAATCATAATCATAGAAAATTCTAGAGATTTAGAATTTAAAAAGAAAATAGAAAGTAAATTTAAAAATGTAAGAATTATCATTCCAGATGAAAATTTAGGATTTGGTACAGCTTTTAATATTGGGATAAAAGAGTCTAAAACAAAAATGGTTTTTCTTTCTCAACCAGATGTAAAATTAATAGATAATTGTATTAATAAATTAATAGAATGCGTTAAAGATTTTAAAGATTTTTCTATTTTAACACCTTACGACAAAAACGATACAATTTTTACGAATTATGAGATTTATAATAAGTATCAAGAAGCTAAAAATTCAAGTCAGTTTGCGCTTAAGGAAGTAGATTTTGTTGATTTAACTTGGTTAATAAATAAAGATAATTTTGATATTGAAGATTTATGGGATGAAAAGATTTTTTTATATTTCGAAGCTCAAGATTTTTCAAAAAGGTTAAAGGATAGAAATAAAAAAATTTTTATTTCAAAAGCTATTAACACATATCATATAGGATCCGCATCTCATGATAAAAGACTAGAATTTTACTCAAAATTAAATCGAAACTGGCATTACAATTGGAGTAGATTCTATTTTAATAAAAAACATTATGGGTCATTTTATTCATATAAAAAAGGCTCAATTTTGTTAATTAAATTACTTTTCAAATTCTTTAAAAGTATCCTTTTATTTAAAAAGAAAAGTATTCAATTAATCTTTGCCGAACTACACGGATTATTTGCTGCCATGATTAATAAATCTTCTTATTATCGACCTTATAAAGATATAAGTTTGAGAGATTTATAAAAAAAATATAAGAATTATGTTTTAATTATTTCAAATGAAGTTTTGATTTTATTGTTTTTTCTGCTTCTTCAATTAATCTTAGGGTATTTGATGGTATGTCTAGTCTTTTGTTAGTGGTCGGTTTATTAATAACAATTGTATCTATCTTTTTTTCTTTATTTGAGCTTTGAAGTTCATTTACAGCTTTTAAAATTTCATCTATGCTATATTCTTCTTCCATTGATTTATCATAGCATTAATTATATAAAAATAAAACGCTTTAGATATGAAAAATAAAAATATAGATTTAATAGCAAATAGATTGGTAAAAGCCTTTCTTAAAAATAAAATTATTTCACCTATCCCAATTCGATATACTAAAAAAATTGATCAAGCTGACAAATTTAGAAAAGTATGTGAAAGTAAAATTAAAAGGCCGATCATCGGTTTTAAAGCTGGAGGTACTGCTATACCTGTATTAAAGAAATTAAATGAAAAAGAACCTTTTTATGCCTCTGTTTATAAACACAATTTTTTAAAAAATAATAAAAGTGTAAGAATTAACAAATATACTTTGGGAATAGAGCTCGAAGTCTGTTATTTAATTAAAAAAAAGTTTTTTGATTTTAAAAAAAGCATTACAAATAAAAATATAAAAAGATACATTTCCCATATGGCACCTTGTATTGAAGTTGTTGGATACCGTCAAAGAAAAAAGGGAATTAGATATTTGGGTGACTTATGTTCTGATTTTGGGGCCAATTTAAAATTTGTTATCGGATCAAAAAAAAAATTTAAGAATATCAATATTAATAATTTAAAAACTAGTATCTTTAATAGGAAAGTTAATCAATCTATATATGGTAATACTAACACTGTTTACATCAATCCTATAAACTCTTTGAAATTTGTTTTAAAAAAGTTAAGAAAAGATAAAATTAAATTGAACAATAATTTTTACGTTTTTACAGGTTCCACAGTAGGAGTTGTTCCAATTTTAGGTAAAGGTGTATATAAGGGCAAAATAGATAAGTTGGGCTCTGTAAAAACTAAAATAATTTAGCTAGATAATAAATACCCGCCAATACCAACAAGTAGAACTGAAATAAAAATTTTTATTCTTCTAATTAATTGATCTCTTTGTTTTCCTTCAAATTTTCTTTTTGATAAGAAATAAATATTTGTTTCTTTACTATTTCTAAATTTTGGTCTTAATGGAGAAGGTATAGTTTTGTTTTGAATATGCTTAAATTTTTTAGGGTTTATTTGTAACATCATTAAGATTAACTCTATTTATCCAATGTTTTCAACCATTCTTCTAGCATAAGGTGCGTCATAAATGTTAATGATAATCATTATCAAAATATTGTAAATGATAATCATTATCAATAAATAGAGGGTAAAATGAAAAAAATAACATTAATAACTTATGCTTTGCTATTTGCATTTATGGGAAGCCTATTTGCAAATGAGGTAAACATATTTAGTGCAAGACACTATGACTCAGATGTTCAACTTTATGAAAAATTTACATCTAAGACTGGAATTAAAGTAAATGTGGTATCTGGTAAGTCAGGAGCCTTGGAAAAAAGGATCATAGAAGAAGGAGCTGATAGTCAAGCCGATCTATACATTACTGCAGATGCTGGAAGATTAGGTGCTTTTGCTGCTTACTTACAAGGTGGTTTAACTAGTTCAGCAATTAAATCTGCGGTTCCTAGTAACTTTAGAACTTCTAAATGGGTAGGAATAGCAAAAAGAGCTAGAATAGTTTATTTTGCTCCAGAAAGAGTTAGTGGTGCAGAACTATCTGGTTTGACTTATGAAAGTTTAGCTGATCCAAAATGGAAAGGTAGATTAGTAATAAGAGCTTCAAATAATATCTATAATCAATCTCTTGTAGCTTCGTTAATTAAAAATAACGGAAAAGGAAAAATTGCAGATTGGTCAAAAGGAATGGTTGCAAATATGGCTAGATCCCCAAAAGGTAATGATAGAGCTCAAATTTTAGCTGTGGCTGCAGGTGAAGCCGATATAGCAGTAGCTAATACATACTATTTAGCTCTAATGTTGTCTGGAAAAAAAGGACCAGAACAACAAGCTGCAGCAAAAAAAGTAAAACCATTTTTTCCTAATCAAGATGGAAGAGGCACACATATGAATATTAGTGGCGCTGGGTTAGTTAAAGGTGCACCTAATAAGGCTAATGCAATCAAATTAGTAGAATTTTTATTAAGTGAAGAAGCACAAAATCACATAGTAAATAATACTTTTGAA